>OBXM01000316.1_pt1 | contig 56760 bp, 66 predicted proteins | sample 1538141 | NCBI WGS metagenome assembly OBXM01 (sample SAMEA2580153, study PRJEB22360) | human gut metagenome | biome: human gut; feature: human-associated habitat; material: faeces | place: Denmark | collected 2008/2010 | reverse complement strand
ATACTGAAAAAGAAAAAACAGATCCGTAAATCATAAAATCAGGAGTTCTGTTAATATTATATAAGAAGACAGCTCTCTAAATGGCTTATTTTTTGCCAAAATTTTCGATAAAACCTGTTGACATGCCCGGATAAGTGTAATATAATATCTCAATGTGACGTAGTGCGAAAATACCTAGCCAAAAGCCCCGGTATGGTATTTTTCATTATAAATTTATGAATTTGAATATTACTGTATATGCTGAAAATTAGGAGGTAAAACCATGAACACTTATATGGCTAATCCGGATAAGATTGAAAGAAAATGGTATGTAGTGGACGCTGAAGGCAAAACCTTAGGCCGCCTTGCATCTGAAGTAGCTAAAGTTTTAAGAGGAAAAAACAAACCAGTTTTTACTCCTCATGTCGATACAGGTGATTATGTAATCATCGTTAATGCTGAGAAAGTCAGCGTAACTGGTAAAAAATTAGACCAGAAGATTTACTATCATCACTCTGACTATGTTGGCGGAATGAAAGAAACCACACTGAGAGAGATGATGGCTAAAAAACCGGAGAAGGTTCTTGAACTCGCTGTTAAAGGAATGCTTCCGAAAGGACCTTTAGGAAGATCCATGATCAAAAAGCTGCACGTATACGCAGGACCGGAACACAACCATGCAGCTCAGAAGCCAGAAGTATTAACATTTTAATAGGAGGTAGAGAACATTGGCTAGTACAAAATTCTATGGAACAGGAAGAAGAAAATCATCTGTAGCTCGTGTTTACTTAGTACCGGGAACAGGTAAAATCACTATCAATAAAAGAGATATTGATGAATATTTTGGATTAGAGACACTGAAAGTTGTTGTTCGTCAGCCGTTAATGGCAACAGAGACAGCAGACAAATTTGACGTGTTAGTAAACGTTCATGGCGGTGGATTCACAGGACAGGCCGGCGCTATCCGTCACGGAATCTCCAGAGCATTACTGGAGGCAGACGCTGAGTACAGACCTGTATTAAAATCCGCAGGTTACCTGACTCGTGACCCGAGAATGAAAGAGAGAAAGAAATACGGTCTCAAAGCAGCTCGTCGTGCACCGCAGTTCAGCAAACGATAATTCAAAGGTTCACAGAAGAAATTCAGCAAGCCTTGGAAACCATAGTGTTTCCAAGGCTTTTCTTCATTTTCAGGAACAAATCAAAGGTCTGTCCAAACACCTGAAAATCTGTCTATTAGTAACACGATAGAAACAAGTTAGAAACACAGGATCATCTGTCTTGTGCAAGATTTCCTTTGTCTTGTGCAAGACATCTGTTCATAATTTCTTTACAAAAAATAGTGAAGAAATTCAGCGGAAAGTCTTGACAAAGCGGAATTTATTCTGTATAATAGTAGACAGATAAGGAAATATTTCACCAATACAGAAAGGCGGTCAAGAATATGATCACAGTTAAATCAATCAAAGAAGCATGGATGGAAGCAGACAGACTTTTCCCCACAGATTACATGAAAGATGAACAGGCTTCTGCAAATGCAGGTTATCCAATCTATATGTCCACAGCAGAAGGAAACGGTTCTTGGATTTCTGATCTGAACACTTCCCTTGAACTGAACATTCAGAAGGGAAAGAAACTTGAAACTGTCAGGATCGTGATTGAAGATGAACCTGAAATCACAGAAGAAAAGGTCATCACTGCTGATTCAGTCAGAAGCTGTTGCATCAAGCACAACCTTTACACCAAAGGAACTTGCAGGGACTATGACTTTATGTTGAACTTCATTGATGTTCAGGGGTATTCCTTGAAAAACCTGCTTGAAATAGCAGAAGACATCTGCAAGCACAGTGAAGATCAGACAGTTGAAAATGTGATGTTCCTGCTTGGCAAGGATGCAGTCACCACATTCTATCACATCAACAGATGACTGGAAGGGGTTCAATCCCCTTCCTTCCAAGAAAGGAAGGTCAATATGGAAGGATATTCAATCAAATGCACAAGTCACACATACATCACACTTGAACGGAATGATCAGTTCATCAAGTGCTATGACAATGACATGACATATATGGAAGACATCATTGAAGCGATAGAAAAAAGGACAAGGATGAAGTTCACAGACATTCCAAGAAAATCTGGCATTCAGTCCTTTGATGGGTTGCGGTTCTTACATGGGGGATTCAAGAAAGGTGCTGATTGGTTGATACAAGAAGAAATTCAGGAAGTCAAAAAAGCAATCTCTTCCCTTGGTTATCCAATCAAAAGAAATCCTGAACTTGACTTCATTGGAAAAGACAGATGCAAAGTGATCTATGATGGACACTTGATCATTGGAATCTATGATTTCATAAAACACACATTTGTGGACTGAAAGAAAGGACACCTGAAAGGGTGTCCTTATTCTTTGCAGTGGTCAATGATTGCTGATCTGACTTCCTTCTTTGTTCTGCAATGGACTTGGAAACCATCTTTGAAGATGACATCATATCCATCATGTGTGTTCCCCTGAATCCCTGCAACCTGTTCCTTGTTCCTGTCTGCAATCTGCATGGTGTCAAACAGTCCTTCCTGATCCTTCCTGATTAGGTCTTGCAGGTATGCATTGACAGACAGTCCCTTGTCAGAAGCAAGGTTCTTGATGACGTCCTTCATGCCTTTTGGAACTGCAAGATGTATTCTTTCATAGTGTTCAGCATAGAATTGTTGCTTCCTATCCATCAGCACACCTTCTTTCAGATTTTGTTGATTGCTTCAAGTTTGATTGGAAGTTCCAAATGTGTGTAGACAGTTTCTGTGACACCTTGTCCCTTATGACCAACAATCTTTTTGATGATCCTGTCATCAACACCTGCTTCTGTCAACATGCTGATGCAGGTGTGTCTTGTGTCATGTGGGCGGTGGTTCAGGTTCAGTTCTTCCATCAGCGGTGTCCAATATGAATCATAATAGTTTCTATACACAAAAGGCTTGTCATCAGGTGTGCAGATCAGATGGTCACAGTCCCTTGACAACCAATATTCAAAGAATGGAACAATCTTTTCTGCAATAGGGACTTCCCTGATTCCTGATTCTGTCTTGGATTCCTTGACAAAGAACCATCTTTCATCAAGATGAATGTCCTTCTTTTCAAGGTCAAGCAATTCACCAATCCTGACACCTGTGTATATCAGGATCAGGATGACAGTCATATAAATATTGCTGTCCTTTGCTTTCCACACAGTCTTAATCTGTGTTTTGTTGAAAGGCTTTCTGTCATATGCGTTTGGATTCCCTGCTTTCTTTATGTCAATATATCGGATCATGTCCCTTTTGTCCTTGGACACAATTTCATGCATCACAGCATAGTCATACATCAGACCAAGTGTGATTTTCAGCTTTTTCAATGTTGGTGAATTCTTTCCTGAATCATCACAGACTTTTTGGAAGTGATCAAGTTTCAGGTCAACCAATCGCATGTCTTTGATTTTTTCACACAGCTTCCATGAAGCCTTGACACCATTTATATTTGAATGGGAAATCTTTTCAAAGTGCTGTTCTGACCACCTGTCATATAATTCTTCAAGTGTCATCTGTTCAATGTGCAGGTCAAATGGATCAGCATTATAATCTGCAAGTGCTTGAAGTGCTTCCTGTCTTGTGGGATAGAAACCAACAAATTTGTAAACTGGAAAAGACCTTTGCTTCACAGGATCATCTTTCCATCCAACTGTTTTCCTTGCACACCAAGGATTCCTTCTGTGTCCTGAAAGTTTGTAGACACTTCCAAATCCGTTTGGTAACTTCATAAAAAATCACATCCTTCCTGAATTTTGGGTGCAAAAATCCAAAGGATGTGATATAATAAGATTTGCGGTTCTTGGGTATCACATCCAAGGATTTCATCAAAGACCATTTCTGATTGCAGTCAGGGATGGTCTTTTTTTTGTTTTTGCGGTTCTTGGTTCTTGGTCAAGCATCTATTTCTATATTCTTTTATTTTTTCTAATAATAAAAAATCTTCTGTTCCAAGTTTTTTTCTTGAAATTTTTGAAAATATAGAAATCACCTTGAACTGCAAGAACCTTTTTCAATTTTCCCTTGATTTTCAAGGCTTTTCAGCGGTTCTTGGTTGGTTCTTGCAGTTCCTGCTTGAATGCTTCTTTTTCTTCATCAGTCAGTGATTGATACATGGTCAAGACCATTTCAACCTTGTCTGAACTGAAAGTCTTTTCTTCAACTGGATGCAGGAAGAAAGATGTGATTGAAGAAGTCAGTGATCCAATCAATCCAATTCCAACAAGCATCAGCAAAGAAGCAACAATTCTTCCTGCATTGGTTGCAGGTGACAAGTCACCATATCCAACAGTTGTTGCAGTCACAAAAGACCACCACAAAGCATCTTGGAATTTCATTTGTTCAAAGTACATCATTGCAAATGTTCCTGCAAGAATGGATGATCCTGAAAGGATCAAGACATATTTGAATCCATTGGTGTTCAGAAATCTTCTGACCTTGGTCAGAAACCTTGCAGACACAGAACCGATTCTGAACAGCTTGGTGAACTTTGCAAATCTCAAAACCTTTGAAAACTTCAAGATTCTGAAAATCCTGAATGCAGAATTGAAAGGAAGTATTGCAATCAGGTCAAACAGATTTTCCTTGAAGAATTTCTTCTTCTGATCAGCAACTGCAAGTCTGATGATGTAGTCAAGAACAAATATTCCATAAATTATGTTGTCAATCCAAGTTTGAAGGGGTGTCAAACCTTTGCTGAAATCAAGCACAGCAAACATGACTGATACAACACACAGGATGCAGACTGTGATGTTGTATATTTTTTTCTTCATGCAAACTTTCCCCTTAATTCAACCACTTTTCCAATGATGGTCACAGGCTTGTCCAAGATGTCCTGATTGCTGAAATACATTGGTTCATAATTCGGATTGAAGGATTGCAGGGTGATCCCTTCCTTGTTCTTGATCAACCGCTTGCAACAGGAATCATCACCATTGACCTTTGCAATCACAATGTCACCTGTGTCTGCATCAGACTGTTGTCTGACAATGACCACATCCCCTTCAAGGATTCTTGGTGACATGGAATCCCCTTTGATTTTCAGACCAAAGAATTCACCTGTCCTTGCCAACTTCACACTGATTTCTTCCCAATCAAGAATTTCTTCCACAGCTTCAAGTGGAATTCCTGCAACCACTGTTCCAAGAACAGGGATCAGTTGACCTTTTTCATATTTCTTTGTTTCATCTGCAAGTGCTTCTGTGTCAACAGTCCTGTTCCATCCCTGAATGATTGCTTCCTGTTCAGTCCTGAATTCTGATTCCCCTACAAGATAGGACACAGAAACACCAAAGTATGCAGACAGCTTCTGCAAGGAAGAATTGTTTGGTCTGAATCCGCTTTTCCACTTGCTTGTGCTTCCTGTTGACAGACCTGCTTCTGTTTCCATCTTCCTTCTTGTGATTCCTTTTTCCTTGCATAGTTCATTGATCCTGTCCAATAGTTCCATGCTTTCACCTGCTTTCAAGATTTGTTCATAAAATGTTCACAAAAAATTGCAGAAGAAATTCAGCGAAAACTATTGACAAGCGGAATTTATTCAGCTATAATAGGAGATGTCAAGTGAATAAATTCAGCGAAACAAAAAGGTTTCCGCAGAACAAGTTCTGAAATTGTTGGTGGTACTTCATATTATAGAACTTTGTTCAGCACTTGTCAAGATTTTTCGCTGAATTTATTCTGACAATTTTGTGAAGAAAGGAGATTGGACAGATGTCAGAGTTTGAAAAGAAAGTCAAGAAAGCACTGATTGACAGGAACATGACATTGACTGACCTTGCAGAAGCACTTGGAATTTCACTTTCCTATGTGTCAGACCTGATCAAAGAGAAAAGAACCAATGAAGATCAGCTTGCAAGGATCAAGAATTTCCTGAACCTGTCTGATGAAAGTGACACAGCATGAATGGAAACAGACTTTCAGTCAAAAAGGTTGCTGAATTGATGGGTGCTTCTGAATGGTTCATCAGAAGGGGTTTGCAACTTGGCATGTTCCCTTGGGGATATGCAGTGAAGACATCTTCAAAGTTTACCTATTGGATTTCACCTGTCAAATTCACAGAATGCACAGGAATCAAAGTTTAGAAAGGAAAGGTGAAATGAATGCAGGGATACAAGGTTTTTGAACCTGATTGGACTTGCAGGGGTTTTCAGTATGCAGTGGGTGAAACATTTGAAGAAGATGTTGTTCCTTCCTGTTGCAACAGGGGATTCCACTTCTGCAAGGAATTGAAGGACTGCTTCAACTATTATCCATTTAATCCTGACAATAAGGTTGCAGAAATTGAAGCACTTGGTGACATTGACACTGAAACGGATGACAGCAAGTGTTGCACCAATAAGATCAGGATTGTCAGGGAACTGACATGGGAAGAAGTCTTGAAGTTGGTCAACATTGGGAAAGCCAATGCAGGTTTCTGCAACAGCGGTGACTGCAACAGCGGTGACTGCAACAGCGGAAACAGGAACAGCGGAAACAGGAACAGCGGAAACAGGAACAGCGGTGACTGGAACAGCGGAAACAGGAACAGCGGTGACTGGAACAAAACGAGCTTTTCAAGCGGTTGTTTCAACACCAAGGAAGCAAAGATTTTAATGTTCAATAAACCTTCTGATTGGACATTCAGGGATTGGTGGAATTCAGAAGCAAGAAGTCTGTTGAACAGGATTCAGAAGGATGTTCTTGAATGGGTTTGGTCTGATGACATGACTGATCAGGAAAAAGAAGATCATCCTGAATACAAGACAACAGGCGGTTATCTGAAAGAACTTGATGAATCTGAATGTGGTCAGATTTGGTGGAACAGTCTGACAGACAGGGAAAAGGACATCATCAAGGGACTTCCAAACTTTGATCCTGAAATCTTTGCACAGGTCACAGGTGTCAAGATTGAAGAAGATTGATTTCTTTCAGCACCAACAGGAAGCCTTGACTGGAACAGAAGGTCAGAACAAGGTTGCATACTATTTGGACATGGGACTTGGAAAAACCTTTGTTGGTGCTGAAAAAGCAATGAAACTGAACAAAGACATCCTGATTATATGTCAGAAGTCAAAAATCAGGGACTGGATGGATCATCTTTTCACTTATTACATAGACAGCACAAAGTGTGATGAAACAGGTGCTTGGTGCTATGACCTGACAGACAGAAACGGTTTGGACATGTTCTTTCATTCAAGATACAAGATCAAGATTGGTGTCATCAATTATGAACTTGCTTGGAGAAGGACAGAACTGCTGAAAATGACAGGATTCACAATGATGTTGGATGAATCAAGCCTGATCCAAAATCCATCTGCAAAGCAGTCAAAATTTGTCCTGCAACTGCATCCTGAAAATGTGATCCTGCTGTCAGGAACACCTGTTGGTGGAAAGTATGAAAATCTTTGGACACAGATTCATCTGCTTGGGTGGAACATTTCAGAAGACCTTTATAAAAGGCAATATGTGAATTACACCTTGACAGAAGATGATGGTTCAGGCATCAGGCACAAGATTGTGAACAAAGATGATCCATACAAAAATGTTGACCGCTTGAAGCGGAAAATGTCTGAACATGGTGCAGTATTTATGAAGACAGAAGAAGTTTATGACCTTCCTGATCAGATTTTCACCAAGGTCAAGGTTGAAAAAAATTCTTTATATGGTCAGTTCATGAAGAATTGCATTGTGTATGTGGATGATAACACTGAATTGGTTGGTGACACCACACTGACAAAATTGCTTTATGCAAGACAGTTGTGTGGACAGTATAACAGTGAAAAGTTATCAGCTTTCAGGGACTTGATTCAATCCACAGAAGACAGGTTGATTGTGTTCTATTCCTTTGATGCTGAATTGGAAGCACTGAAAGCAGTCTGCAAGGAATGTGAAAAGCCTGTGTCAGAAGTCAACGGTCACAACAAAGACCTTGAAGCATATGAACAGGAATCCAACAGTGTGACATTGGTGCAGTATAAAGCAGGAAGCAAAGGATTGAACTTGCAGAAGTGCAACAAGATCATTTATTTCACACTTCCCCTGTCATCAGAAGACTTTGAACAGTCAAAGAAGCGGATTCACAGGATTGGACAGGAACAGCCTTGTTTCTATTATCTGATGATCTGCAAGGGAAGCATTGAAGAAAGGATTTTGAAGACTTTGCAGGAAAGAAAGGATTTCACTGATGAATTATTCAGAAAGGAAGGTGAATGTGATGATTAAATGCAAGCAGTCAGGCGGTGCAGAATGTGGAAAAGACATCTGTTGCTTCACCTGTGAACAGAAGGACACCTGTGATTGTGCTTGTTCCATGCTTGATGAATTAAAGGGTTTTGAAGAATGTGAAGATGCAATGGAAGTCACAGAAGAAACTGCACTTGAACTGTTCAACCACAATGAAAAAGCGGTTGCAATCATGAAGCAGATTGCAGAACTGGACAGGCAGAAGAAAGCCTTGGAAGAACAGGACAAGCAGATCAGGAAGCAGTTGACAGATGTCATGTCCTTGTATGGTGTGAAGAATGTGGACAATGACATTCTGAAAATCACCTATATTGCAGAAAGCACAAGGACAACCATTGATTCTGCAAAGCTAAAAAAAGACCATCCTGATATTGCTGAAAAGTACAGCAAGACATCCAAGGTCAGTGCAACGGTCAGAATCAGTGTGAAGGGGTGATGTGATGGCATCTGAAAAGAACTTTGAAAACAGGGTGAAGCGATTCCTGAAAGATGAAGGTTGTTATTTCATCAAATATTGGGGTGGTGGTGAATTTACCAAAGCAGGTGTTCCTGACATCTTGTGCTGTTGCAATGGGTTCTTCATTGGAATTGAAGTCAAGTCAGCAACTGGAAGACCGTCAGCACTGCAACTTCACAATCTGCACCTGATTGATGAAGCACATGGTTTTGGTGTCCTACTTTATCCAAAGGATTTCACCTTGTTTCAAAACTTCATTCAGTGCATTGGTCAGGCATGGGATGAAGGGATCACAGCAAACTATCAAATCTTGAAGAAAGGATGGTGTGAACAATGGGTGAAGTTACACAAGTAGTTTTGATCATTTGTGTGACACTGATCATCTTGGCATGGATCAGCACAAGAGGAAATAACAGAAAGGACAGATAAAGCATGGACAGATTTCATTTTTCAACAGCAGAATGTTTTGAAAATTGTCCTGCAAGATGGTTCTTTCGGTATGGTCAGGGACTGGAAACCTTGGAATCTGATGATCCTGCAAATGCCTTGATTGTTGGAACAGCATTGCACAAGGGTGTGGAAACGGATGTGGAAACAGCACTGCATGAATATTTCATGTCATATCCTGTGATCACTGATGCACACATCAATGAAGCAATCAAACTTGAACACTGGATTCCAAGGGTGAAAGAAACTGTTCCTGATGGACTGCATGAAGTGCAGATGCAGTCTGAATGGTATGAAGGAACAATGGATTTACTTGTTCCCTGCACCAAGCATGATGCAGACCTTCCACATGGTCAGTTTGATTTGTATGATTTCAAATATTCAAACAATCAACAGCACTATATGGAATCAAGACAACTGCATGTTTACAAGTATTTTTGTGAACAGATCACAGGGAAACGGATCAGGAAGATGTTCTTTGTGTTTGTTCCAAAAGTCAACATCAAGCAGAAGAAAACAGAATCCTTGGAAGATTTCAGACAGCGGATTCTGATGACCATGCAGGAACTTGATGTTGAAGTGAAGGAAGTGATTTATGATCCACAGAAGGTCATTGATTTCTTTGAAACCTGCATGAAAATTCAATACACACAGGACTTTGAAAAATGTCAGTCATACCTGTGTGAATGGTGTGAATACAAGGAATATTGTTTGAAAGGAGAAAATCACATGATTTTGCCAAAAGCAGAAAGAAGACGGGTTGGACAGACAACCAAAAGAAAGTTGTGGATTTATGGGGGTGCATTCAGTGGAAAGACAACCTTCATGGATTCTGCACCAATGCCTTTGAACCTGAACACTGATGGAAACATTCAGTTTGTCACAATGCAGTTCCTTCCTATCAAGGACACCTATGAAGGAAGACAGAAGGTGCTTGCATGGGAAAACTTCAAGAAGATCATTGATGAACTGGAAAAGAAGAACAATGACTTCAAGACCATCATTGTTGACTTGCTTGAAGACACATATGAATCTTGCAGGTTATACATGTATGACAAACTTGGAATCACTCATGAATCTGATGATTCTTTCAGGGCATGGGATAAGGTCAGAACTGAATTCCTGTCCACCATCAGAAGGTTGATGAACTTGGACTATGAAAACATTGTTCTGATCAGTCATGAAGACACCACCAAGGACATCACAAGGAAGTCAGGTGACAAGATCACTTCCATTAAACCGAACATTGCAGACAAGGTTGCAAACAAGATTGCAGGAATGGTGGACATTGTTGCAAGGGTTGTGGTGGAAGATGATGACAGCAGGACACTGAATTTCAAATCCAACGAAGTCATCTTTGGTGGTGGAAGACTGAAAGGGATCACCAAGACACAGATTCCCTTGGATTGGGATGCACTGTGTGAAGTCTATGATGAAGCAAATCAGACAGCACAGGATGTCCACAGCAAGCCACAGACAGCGGAAAAGGCAAAGGTGGAAGATTCCCCTGCTGATGAAGAAAACGGTCAGGAGAAGCCACAGGACAAGCCACAGCGGACATCACGCAGGGCAACCAAGACTGCACCTGTTGCTGATGTGGACACTGGAACAGGGACAGTGGTTGGTGCTATGAATCCACCTGAAACTGATGATGAAGATGAAGGTGCTGATTCAGAACAGGGGGAATCAGATGTTCAGGATGCACAGAAGGAAACTGTGAAGAATGCATCCCCTTCTGATGAAGCTGAAAAACCTGCAAGAACACGCAGAACAAGAAAGGTAAGGGGGACTGAATAATGAACAATTTCATGAAACAGCTTGAAGAAAGCGGAATCAAGGACAGCCTGATGAAAGCACTTGAAAAGAATCTTTGTGCAGACATTGCTGAAATCCTTGAATATGAGATCAGCAAGGATGAAAACTTGGAAGATGCATTTCTGTCTGATGCACATGAACTTGCAATGGACTGTGTGTGTTCCGACATTATGCAGGAATTTCTGACCAAGAAGATTCTGAATCCTGAAAAGGTGGAAGAACTTGGTGAAGCACTTGGTCAGGTGGTTGAAAAAATCATTGATGCATTTGGTTCTGTGTTCAATGCACAGAAGAATGACAAAGAATAAGAAAGGATAAAGGTGAATAAAAATGTCAGTATTTGATAAGTGGAACAAAGCAATTGATGTGGAAGGTCTTGCAAAGGACACCAAGGAAGTTGAAGCCAATGGTGGAACAGGTGAATATGCTGAAATCCCTGTTGGTACATATGAAGTCAAGATTGAAAAGATGGAACTGAAAGAATCTTCCAAGGGTGATCCAATGTTCAGTGCATGGTTCAGGATCATTGCAGGGGACTATGAAAATCAGCTTCTGTTCATGAATGCGGTCATCACACAGGGTTTTCAGATCGGCAATGTCAACCGCTTCTTGCGTTCCTTGGATGCGACAGACACAGTGGAATTCAAGGACTATGCACAATACAATGACCTGATCATGGACATCATGGAAGGGATTGAAAAAGCAGGTCTTGAATATCTGATTGAATACAAGAAGAACAAGAAGGACTTTCCTGTTTATACGGTCAAAAAAATCTATGAAAATTAAAGAAGGGCGGTGATGATTGATGGTGTTCTATGATTTTGAAGTGTTCAAATATGATTGGTTGGTTGTCATTTTGGACATGGACAATCAGAAAGAACATGTCATCATCAACAATCCTTCTGAACTGGAAGCATTCTATCAGGATCATGTGTCTGACATATGGGTGGGATTCAATTCAAGGGGATATGACCAATTCATCTTGAAATCAATCCTTTGTGGGTTGAATCCCAAAGAATGCAATGACCACATAATTCTGAAAGGTTTGTCAGGTTACAGTTTTTCAGGTCAATTCAGGAAGTTCCCTTTGAACAACTATGATGTGATGCAGAATATTGACAGGGGACTGAAAGTCTTTGAAGGGTTCATGGGAAACAATATCAAAGAAACATCAGTCCCCTTCGATATTGACAGGAAACTGACTGATGAAGAAATTGAACAGACTGTGTTCTATTGCAGACATGATGTGGAACAGACAGTGTTGGTCTTCATTGAAAGGAAGTCTGATTTTGAAGCACAAATGGAACTTCTGAAAATGTATAACATGCCTTTGTCCTATATAAACAAGACCAAGGTGCAGTTGTCAGCAGAAATTCTTGGTGCAACAAAACACACCTATGATGATGAATTTGACATTGCACTTCCACCTTGTGCAAGGGTGGAAAAATACACAGATGTTCCTGCATGGTTCATGAATCCTGAAAATCACACATACAAGAAAGGCAATAAGGCAAACAAACTTGAAAAAATCATGGCAGGAATACCAATCACCTTTGCATGGGGTGGTGTTCATGGTGCAAAAGAATCCTATCATGATCAGGGATATTTCATCAACATGGATGTTGGTTCACTATATCCCACAATTGACTGTCTTTATCCTGAATACTGCTTTTCAAGGTCTGTGTCAGATGAAGGTCTGAAAAGATACAAGGAAATTTTGCAGTTCAGACTTCAACTGAAAGCAGAAGGAAAGAAGAAGGAACAAGCACCATTCAAGATTGTTCTGAATGGAACATATGGTGCAATGAAGGACAAGTTCAATAAACTGTATGATCCAAGGGGTGCAAACAACACCTGTGTCTTTGGTCAGATTTTGGTTGGTGTGGACTTGCTTGAACGCTTGGAAGGTGTGTGTGAAATCATTCAGGTGAACACTGATGGAATCCTGATAAAAATGCACAGATATGAAGACTTTGAACTGATTGATGACATTGCTTTTGAATGGGAACAAAGAACAGGGTTGTCCCTTGAATTTGATGATTATGGATGGGGTGAAATCTTCCAAAAAGATGTCAACAATTATCTGATCATTGATGAATGGGGACATTACAAGTCCAAAGGTGCATATGTCAAAGGACTTGGAACACTTGACTATGATCTTCCAATTGTGAACACAGCATTGGTTCAGTACATGACCAAGGGTGTTCCCCTTGAAACAACAATCCTTGAATGTGATGATCTGAAAGAGTTTCAGCAGGTCAAGAAGATTTCAGGAAAGTATGACTGTATCTTTCATGGTGGGACTTTTTCTGAAAAACAGATCAGAACAAAGACAGGAACAAAGAAGAAAATCAAGGTTTACAACAATGATGGTGTCAACATCAAGGAAAAGTGTGTCAGGGTGTTTGCAAGCCTGAATCACCATGATGGAACACTTTACAAGAAGCATTCCATCACAGGCGGTGTTGCAAAGATTGAAAACTGTCCTGATCACTGCTTCATCTTCAATGATGCTGTCAATGATGTCAAATGTCCTGAACTGCTTGACAAGCAGTGGTATTTGGACATTGCAAAAGACAGACTGAAAGGATTTGGTGTTGCACTATGAAAATAAATGACAGAAGGAAGGTGATGATTTGGAATTATTCAAAGGGTTTGTGAAGACCAAAGACAAGAAATGCACAGAAAAATTCAAGAATATTCCTGCATCAGACCTTCACACTTATGAAGAAGTGAAAGACCTTCCTGAATATGCAGGAATCCTTGGTCAAGACACAATCCTGATTGATGTGGATGACATGGGACAGTCTGAAATCCTGATGCAGATTGTGGAAGACAGACAGCTTGATTGCAGGGTTTATCAGACCACAAGGGGAAGACACTTCTTGTTCAGAAATAAGGGGGTGGATCAGTGTTTCACACATGTGAAACTTGCTTGTGGTCTGACAGCAGACATCAAGGTTGGTGTCAAAAACAGCTATGAAATATTGAAGTTCAACGGTGAAGAAAGGTTCATTGAATGGGATGTTGAAGATGGTGTGGAATATCAGGAACTTCCATCATTCCTGATCCCTGTGAAGTCCAAGATGGAATTCTTGGACATGGAAGCAGGTGAAGGAAGGAATTCAGCACTGTTTGGATATGAACTTGTTCTGCAAAGTGCAGGTCAGTCCCCTGATGAAGCAAGGGAAACAATCAAGCTGATCAATCACTATGTGCTGTCTGATCCGCTGTCTGATGATGAAATTGACACCATCACAAGAGATGAAGCCTTTGCAAAGCCTGTGTTCTATCATGGAAAGACTTTTCTTCACAATGTGTTTGCACAGTATTTGAAATCACAGTTCCATGTGAAAAGGATCAATGGTCAGCTTCATGTGTATGATGCAGGAATATATGTGTCAGGGTACAGAATCATTGAATCCAAAATGGTTGAAGTGATCCCAAACTTGAAAGCGACACAAAGAACCGAAACACTGAAATTCTTGGAAATATCCACACCTGTGAATGAACAGGATTCAGATGCAAAGTTCATTGCTTTCAGGAATGGAATATTTGACCTTGAACATGAAGAACTGCTTCCATTCAGTCCTGAATACATAATCACAAACAAGATTCCTTGGGACTTCAATGGAAACGCATATTCAGAACTTGCGGATGTCACGCTGAACAAGATTTCCTGCAATGACTGTGACATCAGACACCTGTTGGAAGAATGCATTGGATATTGCTTTTTCAGACAGAATGAACTGTCCAAGTCTTTCATCCTGACAGGGCAAGGAAGCAACGGAAAGTCAACCTTCTTGGACATGGTGAAGACAGTCCTTGGAAGAAACAACTATGTGTCGCTTGATCTTGATGAATTGTCAGAGAAATTCAGCACCACAACCATGTTTGGGAAACTTGCAAATATTGGTGATGACATCAGTGATGAATTCCTGCAAGGGAAAGCAATTAGTCAGTTCAAGAAGATTGTATCAGGGAATGACATCAAAGCAGAAAACAAGGGACAGGATGTCTATTTCTTCAAGCCAACTGTGAAACTGTTGTTTTCTGCAAATGAAATTCCAAGGGTGCGGAACAAGGGATTTGAAGCAATAAAAAGAAGGTTGGTCATCATTCCCTTCAATGCAAAGTTCAGTAAAGATGATCCTGATTTTGATTCAGGCATCACATGGAAGCTGAAAAAACAAGATGTTGCTGAATACCTGATCCAACTTGGTTTGCAGGGGTTGAAGCGGATTCTTGAAAATCAGGGATTCACCACTTCAAAGAAAGTGCAGGATGAACTGGATTCTTTTGAAAGGGACAACAATCCAATTCTTCTGTTCCTTGAAGAAGTGGAAGATTATGAAATTCTGAATAACGAAACCAAGGAAGTCTTTGCAAGATATGACACTTTCTGTCATGAAAACGGATTCACCAAGGTTGCAATGCAGACATTCAGCAAGGAAATCACAAGACACCTTGACTGCAAGATTGCAGACAAAAAGATCAAAGGAAGGAAGTGCAGAATCTTTGTCAGGAAGGAAAAAGAAGATCAGGGTGAATGACACTGTGAAATTGATGTTTATGATTGGATTGCTGATCACTTGCATTTTGTGGTTGAACTATCCATTCATAGATCAGGAAGCAGTGGAAGAAATGAACAAGATGGAACTTCACTATGATGCAGATGATTATTTCATCATGGTGAATGAATCAGAAGGTTTGCTTGGTGTCTATAAGGCAACCACACCAATCAGACATTTCAGGTGCAAGGTTGCGGATGATGAACAGGTTGACTTTCTTGTGGTGGAAGTTACTGCATTGACACAATGCGGTGTGACTTTGAGAAGACAAGACCTGACATGGATTCTTGACAACTGTCCTGACTGGACACCTGTTCTGATATATCAGGGATAGAAAGGAAGGTTGAAATGATTGATGAAACAGCAAGCAAGCAAGCAAGCAAGCAAGCAAGCACAAAGTGATGATTGGAAGGGCGATTCACACAGCATATATGTCACTTTGGGTGCATCCAATCACACAGAAAAGGACAGACAATCAAATGATTATTATGCAATAGAACCGCTTGCAATGGAACTTCTGCTTGCAGAAGAAGATTTTTCTTCTGTCATTTGGGAATGTGCTTGTGGTGAAGGACATCTGTCAAAGGTTTTGGAACAACATGGTTTTGAAGTCATCAGCACTGATTTGATATATAGGGGGTTTGGTGATCCTGAACCAATGGATTTCTTGAAGGAAACCTTTGATGACTTTGAAGGTGACATCATCACCAATCCACCATATAAATATGCACTGGAATTTGTTCAGCAAGCATTGAACAGTGTGCAGGAAGGTCACAAGGTTGCAATGTTCCTGAAATTGCAGTTCTTGGAAGGAAAAGCAAGGAAGACATTTTTCAAAGAAAATCCACCAAAAACAGTCTATGTCAGTTCATCAAGGCTGATCTGTGCAATGAATGGTGAATTTGAAAAATATCCTTCAAGTGCTGTTGCTTATGCATGGTTTGTGTGGAAGAAAGGATTCAAAGGTGATCCTGTCATCAAGTGGATAAATTAAGAAAGGAAATGAAAATGACTGCTAATGAATATCAGAAAAATTGTATGAAGTTTGCATCACAGGTCAGCACTGCAACCAAAGACAATCTTCTGTTGCAGGGTGTGATGGGGATGAACGGTGAAGCAGGTGAAGCAATTGACATTGTGAAGAAATATCTGTTTCATGGTCATCCCTTGGACAAGGATCACCTTGCAAAAGAACTTGGTGATGTCCTTTGGTACATAGCAACCACAGCAGAAGCACTTGACATTGACCTGCACACCATCATGCAGATGAACATTGAAAAACTGTCTGCAAGGTATGGTGAACAGTTCAGCACAGATGCAAGTCTGCACAGAAAGGATGGTGACATATAATGCAATTACATATCAAGTGGGACACAGGTCATATGACCATAAATTGTGAAGCATTCTTCCCTGCACCACAGAACAAGCTGAATGTTCTTTTGAAAACCATCAATCTTGATTGGGAACACAAAGATGACATTCTGAATCAGATGATGCAGTTTTTGAAGGATTTGGAACAGCAAACAGAAGCGAAAAAGGTAGAAATCAAGTCAGAGTATTCCAAAGAGTATCAGAAAATGAAGGACTTGGAACACCTGATCAGTGATTGCAGACATCCAAACGGTGTTCCAATCAGCAAGGTGGAAATGAAGACCGCAAAGGCAGACCTGAAAGAACAGAAGAAGGTGGTCAGCGGTTTGGAAGAATCCTTTAAGCGGTCTTCAAAGATAGCACAGAAAGCAAGGGTGAATCAGGAAATCATTGCACAGAAGATGTGAATGGTTCTTGGTGGGTTCTTGGTGAAAGAAAGCACCTTGAACCGCTTGAAAGCCTTATTTCACAAGGGTTTTTAAGTTGCGGTTCTTGCAGTTCTTGGTGAAACCTATATTTTCAAAAAATTTCAAGAAAAAATAAAAATCAGATAGAAAAAATTTTTTCCTTGAAAAAATAAAAGAATATAGAAATAGCAGGGACAGCAAGAACCGCTTGAACTGTTTTTCATGATTTCCCTTGAAACATAAGGGTTTGAAGCGGTTCAAGGTCAGCGGTTCAAGCAGGAACTGATGAAGGAAGGTGATGTGTTTGATTTTAGATGACATCAGGCGGTTGAAAAAGAAAATAGACCGCTTGCAGATGAAAGTTGAATGTTTCAGTACATACAAAGGAATAAAGTATGAAGCTGATCATGTGCAGTCTTCCCCTGATCCACATGCAGGTGAAAAACTGATCATCAATCATATAATGGATGAACAGTACCTTGAAAGACTGAAACAAGAACAAAAAGACCTGATTTCACAGGTTGACATGAAGCAATTCACTGATAGACAGCAGGAATTTATCAGGCTTTTCTATTTTCAAGGTCTGACACAGACACAGTGTTGCAAATTCCTGAAAATCAAGATCAGTGCAGTGTGCAGATTGAAAAAAAGAGTTGTTCACAAAATGTTTGCAGAAGAAATTCAGCAAAGGTCTTGACAGTAAAGTGAATAAATGATATAATTGTAAAGTGAAGAAGTCTGAACAGAACCAAAGGTTCTGTTCTTTCTTTTTGCCGAAAATCTGATGAAAGGGGGTTGCAATTGTGTATGACACCAAAACAGAAAAGATTTTGTCTTGAATATGCCAATTCAGGCAATGCAACAGAATCTGCAATCAAAGCAGGCTATTCACAAAAAACTGCATATAGCATTGGACAGGAAAACCTGAAAAAACCTGAACTGCAAAAATTCCTTCAAGAACTTGCTGATCAGATGGCATCTGCAAAGATTGCAACCGCAAAGGAAATGCAGGAAGTCCTGACATCCATCATCAGACAGGAACTTGATGAAGAAGTCATTGTTGTTGAAGGTTGCGGTGATGGGATCAGTGAAGCAGTCACCAAGACCAAGAAACCATCCACAAGGGATGCAATCAAAGCGATTGAAACGCTTGCAAAAATGCAAGGCATCTTTGACACCAAAACAAATGTCAATTTGGTCATCCCTGTGTTTGGTGGTGAAGATGATCTTGAAGAATAGGGGAAAAGGTAAAGGGAACATAAAAGCACAGCATAAAAGAAGGAAGGAAAGGTTGAAAAACAGACCACCAAAGCAGGATGAAAAAGTTCTTCTGATTGATGGGAATTTTTCTTTTTATCCTGATGGTTATTGCAAATATTATGGTGCATTCCTGACACAAGGTCTGATTGACACACACAGGTGTCTGCACAGAAATTGTCCAAGATTCAAGGAAGTGAATGCTGATGAAGAAAAAGAAGATTTACCTTCCTGACATAATCGGAAAAGGTTATAAACAATTTTGGAACTATAAAGGCAGATACAGAGTTGTCAAAGGAAGTCGTGCTTCCAAGAAGTCAAAGACAACTGCACTTTGGTACATATATAACATGATGAAATATCAAGGTGCAAACACTTTGGTTGTCAGAAAGACTTTCAGAACCTTGAAAGATTCCTGCTTCACTGAATTGAAATGGGCAGTTCACAGATTGTGTGTTGACCATTTATGGGAATTCAAGGAATCACCACTTGAAGCAACCTATGTTCCCACAGGACAGAAGATATATTTCAGGGGGTTGGATGATCCGCTGAAAGTCACATCCATCACTGTTGATGTTGGAAACCTTTGTTGGATGTGGATTGAAGAAGCATATGAAATCATGAATGAATCTGATTTTGACATGCTTGATGAATCCATCAGGGGTGAATGTCCTGATCCGCTGTTCAAACAGATAACATTGACCTTCAATCCTTGGAATGAAAGACATTGGTTGAAGAAGCGGTTCTTTGACAAAGCAGATGATGATGTTCTTGCAATGACAACCAACTATCTGTGCAATGAATGGTTGGACAAGACAGACCTGAATCTGTTTGAGAAGATGAAGAAGAACAATCCAAGAAGATATGCAGTTGCAGGTCTTGGTGGATGGGGTATTGTTGAAGGTCTTGTCTTTGAGAATTGGAAGGAAGAAGAATTCAGGTTCATCACAAAGAAGGAAGCAGATGAAGGTCAGCAGGGTGTGATCAAGGACAACCTGAAACCTGCATTTGGTCTTGACTTTGGATATACCAATGATCCTTCTGCATTCTTTTGTGGTCAGCTTGATCTTCAAAATAAGAAGTTGTATGTGTTTGATGAATTCTATGAAAAGGGGATGTCAAACAAAGCGATTGCAGACAAAGTTGCAGAAATGGGATTCAGGAAGGAAAGGATCACAGCAGACTGTGCTGAACCAAAGTCCATTGATGAACTGAACACCTTCCACCTGCATGTGACAGGTGCAAAGAAGGGAAAGGACAGTGTGAACAATGGCATTCAGTGGATTCAGGAACTTGAAATCATAGTTCATCCAAGGTGTGTGAATTTCTTGACTGAAATCAGCAATTACACATGGGACACAGACAAGTTTGGAAAGAAGCTGAATGTTCCAATTGATGACTTCAATCATCTGATGGATGCAATGCGGTATGCACTTGAAAAATTCATACTTGGAAACAAGTGGATATATTAAAGGGTGAAATTATGAAGGTCAAAGTCAATGGTTACACATTCAATGTTGAATTGGTCAAAGGTGATATTGAAAAGATGAATCCTGACAAGGATCATTATAATCTTGGTTTGACAGAATATGTTGAAGGTGTCATCAGTATCAGGGATGATCTGAATGAAAAAACAATGCGGTCAACTGTGATTCATGAATTGGTTCATGTTTTCATGTTTGCATATGGCTATGAAGTGGACTGTGAAGAAAGCATGTGCAACTTCTTTGGTTCACAGGGTGACAGGATCATTGACCTGACAAATAAAATTATGAAAGGGGTGAAAGGAAATGCTGTCAGAAGCTGAAATTCTTCAATTTATCAATGAAGACAAGGTGTCCACAAAGAAACATCTTGCAGAAGTTGGTCAAAAGTATTATGAAGCGGAACATGACATTCTGCAATATAGGGTGTTTTATTACAATGCAGATGGAAAACTTGTGGAAGATACAAGCAGGGCAAACATCAAGATTCCACATCCCTTTTTCACTGAATTGGTGGATCAGTGTGTTCAGTACATGCTTTCAGGCAAAGATGGATTTATCAAGACAGATATTCCTGAATTGCAGGAAAGGCTTGATGAATATTTTGATGATGACTTCAATTCAGAACTGAATGATGTCCTGACAGGTGCAGTCAGCAAAGGTTTTGATTATATGTATGCATACATGAATGCAGATGGGAAGCTGTCTTTCCAACATGCTGATTCAATGGGTGTGGTTGAAGTCAGGGCAAAAGACACTGATGATGGTTGTGAATATGTCATTTATTGGTATATTGACAGAATTGCAAAAGAAAACAAGCTGATCAAAAGGATTCAGGTTTGGGATTCACAGCAAACAACTTTCTATGTTCAGGAAGAAGAAGGAAAGCTGATTCTTGATGAAAAGGAAAAGCTGAATCCAAGACCACACATCACCTACAAAAAAGATGGTGATGATGCAACCTATTATGAAAACTTTGGATTCATACCATTTTTCAGGTTGGACAACTGCAAGAAGCAATGGTCAGGTCTGAAACCAATCAAGGCATTGATTGATGACTATGACATGATGTCTTGTGGTTTGTCCAATAACATTGCAGACTTTGATCATCCGCTTCATGTGGTCAAAGGCTTCCAAGGTGACAACCTTGAAGAACTGCAACAGAACTTGAAGACCAAGAAGATGATTGGTGTGGATGACACAGGCGGTGTTGAAGTTCATACCATTGATATTCCCTATCAGGCAAGACAGGCAAAGATGCAGGAAGATGAAAAGAACATTTACAGATTTGGAATGGGATTCAATTCTGCACAGTTGGGTGATGGGAATGTGACAAATGTGGTTATCAAGTCAAGATATGCACTGCTTGATCTGAAATGCAATAAACTTGAAATCAGACTGAAACAGTTCCTGAAAAAGATTTTGAAGGTTGTCCTGAAAGAGATCAACAAGATTGATGGAACTGACTATCAGATGAAGGACATTTGGTTTGACTTTGAAAGAGAAGTCATGACCAATGCTTCTGATAATGCCTTGATTGAAAAGACAGATGCAGAAACACAGCAGATCAAGGTCAACACCATTCTGAATGTTGCACCTGTCCTTGACAATGATTCCATCATTCAAGCATTGTGTGAAATCTTGGAATTGGACTTTGATGATGTTCAAGGCAAGTTGCAGGAACAGGAAGAAACAGAACAGGCTGAACAGATTCTGAATGGGATTGTTCCTGATGACACAGGCGGTGATGTAGTTGAATAAAAGACAGTTGATTGTTCAGAAGCAGTTTGTCAAGGATGAAAAAGCGGTCATCAGGGAACTGAAACATGAATATTCCAAAGCACTTGCAGAAATCAATGACAGGATCAAGGTTCTGCAAGCGAAAAAGGAAACACAATCACAGATTTATCAACTGCAATACCAATTGGGATTAAGACAGCAGATTTCCAAAATCCTTGATGATATGCGGTCAAATAATTATCAGACTGTTCAGGCATACCTGAATGGATGTTATAAAGAAGGTTTTGTTGGTGCAATGTATGATCTTCAAGGTCAGGGAATTCCACTTGCATTCCCTATTGACCAAAATCAAGCAGTCAAGGCGGTTCAGCTTGATTCCAAGATCAGTCAAGGCTTGTATTCAAGAATGGGGGTTGATGTCAATGACTTAAAAAAGCGGATTTCAGATGAAATTTCAAGGGGAATTTCAACAGGAAGATCATATCAACAAATTGCAGGAAGTCTTCAATGGTGTGTCAATGGTGATTACAACAAAGCAATCCGCATTGTTAGAACAGAAGGTCACAGGATTCAGAACCAATCCGCGCTTGATGCAATGCACAAGGCGGTGAATGTCGGTGCAAAGATCATGAAACAGTGGGATTCAACTTTGGATGGAAGCACAAGAGAAACACACATTGAACTTGATGGACAGGTGGTTGGAATTGATGAAGAATTTGTCATTCCATCCACAGGTGCAAGGGCAATGTTTGCAGGTGGGTTTGGTGATCCATCAGAAGACTGCAATTGCAGATGTTGCATTCTTCAAAGGGCATCTTGGAACATGGATGACTACAATGCAACCAAGATGGACAATGAATCAGGTCTTTTGGTGGAATTCAAAGAAAAAAATTATCAATCTTTCAAGGATTCATACTTTGCAAAGGTTGGTGGTTGATCATCAGGTGCTGATGTAAAATGCACTTGTCCTGAATATGACATTAAACTGTTCTTTTTGTATGTCAAAACATCAGGGATGATGTCAAACATCCACTTCAATCAGTGCATGACATAACATGTAAAAATTGTATGAAAGGAAGGAAATGACAATGACATTACAAGAAATTTTGAAATCACAGGGACTTTCTGATGAACAGATTGAAAAGGTGACAGGTGAAATGAAGCAGAACAAGATTTTCCTTGCAGATGAAGAAAATCTTGGAATCAGATACAAGAAGTTAAAGGATGACCATGATGCACTGACAAAACAGCATGGTGAAGCAACAACTTTGATTGAAGAACTGAAAAAGGGCAATAAAGGCAATGAACAGTTGCAGTCCAAAATCACTGCTTATGAAACACAGGTTGCTGATCTTCAAGCTGAATTGGAAAAAACCAAGGTTGAAAGTGCAATCAAGGTTGCACTGCTTTCAGCAAAAGCACTGGATGTGGATTATCTCACATTCAAGCTGAAAGAAAAAGGGGAAATGAAGTTGGATGATCAGGGAAACATCAAGGGGATTGATGACATGATTGCAGGTCTGAAAACACAGTTCCCCACACAGTTTGAAACTGCATCCCAAAAGAAGATTGAAGAACACAAACTTCCAAATGGTGACGATAACAAGAAGATCAGTCAGGAAGACTTCAATAAAATGGGGTATCAGGACAGACTGAAAGTCTACAATGAAAATCCTGAACTTTACAATGAACTTTCAGGACACAAAACAGATTAAAGAAAGGAAAAGTGAATTATTATGGCTAACGATGTAACTACTATTGCAAAAATGGTCAATCCGCAGGTCATGGCGGACATGATTTCTGCAAAGATCAAGGAAAAGATTGTTGTGACACCTTTTGCAAAGATTGACACCACCTTGCAGGGCAGGGCAGGTGACACTGTGACTGTCCCTTCCTACAAGTACATTGGTGATGCAGAAGATGTTGCGGAAGGTGTGGAGTGCGGTACTGTATTCCTTGAAACTTCCACTGAAACCTTCACCATCAAGAAGGCAATGAAGGCTGTTGTTCTGACGGATGAAGCGGTGCTGTCTGGTTATGGGAATCCTGTTGGAGAAACCAACACACAGCTTGCAAAATCCATTGCTTCCAAGGTTGACAATGATGCTATGGAAGCACTTGGAAAAGCACAGATGAAATATTCCAAGGATGCTGAAAAGCTGATTTCCTATTCTGGAATTGTCAGTGCAATTGATCTGTTTGAAGAAGAAGTGCAGTCTGACAAGGTGATGTTCATTCATCCGAAACAGATTACACAGCTTCGTCTTGATCCTGACTTTATCAGCGCGGACAAGTACAACAATACTGTCATGATGCGTGGTGAAATCGGCATGATTGCAGGTGTCAGAATTGTTCCTTCCAAAAAGGTCAAAGCATCTGAAAGCAAATATGCGTGTCCGATTGTCAAGCTGAACAATGACAGTGAAACAGAAGATGATGCACCTGCACTGACCATCTTCTTGAAGCGTGACACCAATGTTGAAACTGAAAGAAAGTCCCTTGCAAGGGAAACTGCAATCAGTGTTGACAGAATCTATGGTGTTTCCATCACCAATCAGGCAAAGGTCATGATTGCAGAATTTGCTGAATCTGTTGATGCGTAAATCGGCAATTTTGTGAAAGGCGGTGAATCAAAATGATTGTTACAGTTGAAGAAGTGATGTCCCTTCCTGAATTTGCAACTATGAATGAAAATCAGGTGCAGAAGAAACTTGATGCATTGGAAGTTCTGATCAGGAAGTACACCAACAACAACTTCCAAAACAGACACATCAGATTTTCCGCTTCAAGCCTTGAAAAGAAAGTTTGGGGGTGTCATCCATTCATCAGGGTGGGTGACACCATCCAAATTTCTGAATCAAAGGTCAATGATGGACTGTATGTTGTCAAAGAAATTGGTGAAGACAATATCACAGTTGACAAAGACCTGTTCCCTGTTGACCACAACCTTGTGACAAAGATTGAATATCCTGTTGATGTTCAGCAGGGTGTCATTAAACTGTTGCAGTGGGAAGTGGAAAGCATGAACAGAATTGGAATCAAATCAGAAACACTTTCAAGGCATTCAGTGACTTACTTTGACCAAGACAAAAACAATCAAGTGATGGGATTTCCTGTGTCCCTGCTTGGGTTCTTGGAGATTTACAAGAAAGCAAGGTTTTGACAATGATTGGTGGAAACATCACAGCGGTCTTGCAGGTGAAGGATGAAGGAAAGAAGAATGCTATTGGTGAAATGGATCATGTGTGGAAGGATGTTCTTGAACTGAAAGGATGGTTGGACTATCAGGGCGGTCAGAACAGTTTGAACACATTTGATGCAAAGGTGCAAGAAACCACACACATTTTCATGTGTGACTTCAAGCAGTTATCAACTAAATGGCAATGGAATCCCTTCAACCTTGTCAGTGGTGTCATTGATATACAGGATGAAAAAATTGATTTGACATCAGAGAATGCAAGAATGGTGGTCAATGGGATTGTCTATAACATTCTGATGATTGATGATCCAATGGGGATGCACAAACACCTTGAAATATATCTGAAATATGTTGGGGGTGGTCTTGGTGTCTAATGGTATTCAATTTGATGATTATTCAGTGCAAGTCAAGACCGCATTGAAGGACACTGCGCTTGGATTTCTTGAAGAAGTTGGTGGTGAAGTTGAAGCACAGACTAAAAGGAATTGTGCAGTGGTCACAGGCAAAACCAAAGGATCATTTCAGCATTCGGTGGATGAAGGTTCACTGACAGTTGCAATTGGTTCAGATTATGAAAATGCTATTTGGGAAGAATTTGGAACAGGTATATATGCATTGAACGGTGATGGAAGAAAGGATGTCCCTTGGACATATTATGATGAACAAGGTGAAAAGCACAGAACTGTTGGTAAACATCCAAAGCGGATGTTGTGGAATGCATTTCAATCCCTGCAAGCGAAAATTCAACAGATAGCAGAAGAAAGGTTTGGTGGTTTGGGATGACAGTTGAAGCATTGCAATACATCAATGACTGCATGGAATCCCTGTCCATACCTTATGAATTCATGCAGTGGACAAAAGACCTGTCTTTTCCGTATTTCATAGGGGAATACACAGAAGTTGAACCGCTTGACGAAAGCGGAAAGGAACAGGGAACACTGATGTTGACAGGCACAACGAACAAGAACTATTTATCACTGGAATCCATAAAGGAAAAGTTGAAAGAATACTTTCCCTATGATGGAAGGACAGCAATTCTTGACAACGGTTCAGGGATTGCTGTTTCATTTTCCACAGCATTTCCTGTTCCCACAGGTGAACAGGGACTGTTCAGAATTCAAATAAACCTGAATATTCAAGAATGGAGATGTAATTGAACATGAAAGCAGGAAAGACAGGTGTGACGAAAGACACACCAAAAAGCATTATGTTTGGTGCAGGTACAATCCACAAAGGTCTGAAATATGCAGGTTCTTCTTGGAACTTTGAAGAATCTTGCATTGGTGCGACACAGGGCGGTTCTAAAATCACCATTACACCTGAATTTGTGGATGTGGAAGCTGATGGTGCATTGGTAAAGGTCAAGGGATTGAAGGTCAAGACAGGTGAAACTGCAAGCATGGAAATCAATCTTCTTGAACTGACCAAGGATGTCATCAAGGATGCATTGGTTGCCAAAGATGGGACTTCTGCTGATGAAAGCTATGATGTGATTGAAAGCAAGGCAGACCTTGCAGAAGGTGATTATTATGAAAATATTGCCTTTGTGGGAAAGAACCTTGCAGGAAAGAACATCATTGTGATCCTTGACAATGCACTTTGCACAAGCGGTCTTGAAACGGAAGGGAAGAACAAAGAAGCAGGTGTTGGAAAATACACCTTTGAATGTCATGCTGATCTTGACAGTGAACTTGACACACTTCCCTATCATATCTACTATCCGAAAACACTTGCATGATGAAAGGGGTGTAAATTATGAAGGTTAAAGTTATCAGGGAATTCACTGACATTCACACAAGGAAAATTCACAGACTGGATGAAGTCTTTGAATGTGATGAAGCAAGGCTGAAAGAAATTCAGTCTGTCAGCAAAAGACTTGTAAAAGTCATTGATGAACCGAAACAGGATAAGAAACAGGAAAAGAAAGGTGAATGATCATGAATGAAACAACCACTTTTGAATTGAGAAAGTTAAAATCTGATGATGTCTTCCCTATGTTCAAGATCATCAGCAAGATTGGACTGAAAGAAATCAAGGAAAGTCTTGATCCTGCAACGCTTGGAAAGATTGCAAAGGCTTTTCAGGATGACAACAAAGATGTCAAGGGGGATGACCTGATTTATTCCATTGGGTTCAGTGTTGTCCTTGATCTTGCACAGATTGTCATTGCAAATATTCCTGCTTGCAAGAAAGAGATTTACACCTTGCTTGCACAGGTCAGCGGTATGACGGAAAAACAGATTGGTGATCTTGACATGGTGACATTCACTGAAATGATTGTTGCTTTCTTCAAGAAGGATGAATTCAAGGATTTTATTGGGGTTGTTTCAAAATTGTTCAATTAGGTGACATGAAGATGATGGACTTGCTATTCAGAGAATATGCAAGTCCATTTTCTTTGCTTGATGCTGTCATTGCATCAGGAAGGTTCACTGATTGGATTGACCAATTCCTTGAATCACACAAAGAAAAGATTCAGTGGGAACATTGGTTGCACAAAATTTATGAAAAAACATGGTCTGACTACCTTGAAGAATTCAAGAATCAGGAAAAGACAACCATTGACCTGATGAACACTGCATCATGGGACAAGTCAGACATTGAAACAACCATCCAAGAATCCTATACCATGATGCAAAACTTTATTCCTGATGAAAGGGGGACTGAATAAATGGATTTGTTCAAACTTGTGGGAACAATTGCAATCAACAATTCTGATGCAAACAGTCAGATTGAAGGAACAACTGAAAAAGCGGAAAAATTCAGTTCAAAGCTGTCATCAGGGATTGGGACTGTTGCAAAGTGGGGAACTGCTATTGTGGGCGGTGCAACGGTTGCAGGAACTGCATTGGTTGGTTTTGCAACCAAGTCTGCATCCACAGCAGACCACATTGACAAGATGTCACAGAAAATTGGTATATCAAGACAGGCATATCAGGAACTTGATTTCATCTGTTCACAGTCAGGAACATCTGTTGATTCTTTGCAAATGGGTATCAAAAGCCTGACAACTGCAATGGATGGTGCAAAGAATGGAACTGCTTCCAATGTGGAACAGTTTGAAAGACTTGGTGTTGCTGTCACAAACAGTGATGGAACATTCAGAAGTCAGGAAGAAGTGTTCTTTGACACCATTTCTGCACTGCAAGGAATTGATGACCAAACTGAAAAGGCAAGGCTTGCAACTGAACTGTTTGGAAGATCAGGAACTGAACTGATGCCACTTCTGAATGGTGCATCAGGAAGCATTGATGAAATGCGTCAACAGGCACATGATCTTGGTTTGGTGCTTGATGATGAACTGATTGACAACGGTGTGAACCTGACTGACAGTCTTGATCAGACCAAAAGGGCATTTGCAAGCATAGGAACACAACTTGGTGCTTCCCTGATGCCTATTGTAGAACAGGCTTCTGACTATATTCAGCAAGCACTTCCTTCCATTCAGGCATTGATTGGAAGATTAGCACCTATAATTACAAATCTTCTGTCAAGCATTCTTCCCCCTTTGATGGAACTTGCAGAAGCAATTTTCCCTGTGTTGATGGACTTGATTGAAAGCCTGATCCCCCCTGTCACACAGATTGTGGAAGCGATTCTTCCAATCATAGTCCAATTGATTCAGATGTTGCTTCCACCAATTGTGCAGATTGTGCAAGCAGTCCTTCCAATCCTTGTGCAGTTGATTTCTGCACTGCTTCCACTACTGCAACCAATTTTGGAACTGTTGCAACCGCTGATTGATTTGCTGATGGTTCTGCTTGAACCACTGATTGAACTGTTGAACTTGATCCTTCCACCTTTGATCCAAATCATCACACAGGTGGTGCAGGTCATTGTGTCGGTTCTTCAACCTGTCATTGAAGCACTTGCACAGGTTCTTGGTGATGTGCTTGGTGTTGCGTTTGAAGCAATCGGTCAGGTGGTCAAGGCGGTGGTGTCTGCAATCAGCGGTGATTGGTCAGGCTTGAAGGATGCACTGTCAAACATTTGGAATGCAATCAAATCTGTTGCTGAAACTGTATGGAATGCAATCAAGAACTTCCTGTCAGGCTTGATGGATGGAATCAAGACAATTTTCAGCAATGTGTGGAATGCGATAAAAAACACTGTTTCCACAGTGATCAATGCAATCAAGACAGCAATTGAAACTGTCTTCAATGCGATAAAAACAACCATTTCAAATATTTGGAATGGTATCAAGACAACGGTGACAACGGTCATCAATGCGATAAAGACCACCATTTCAACGGTCTTCAATGCAATAAAGTCCACAATCACCAACATCTTGAATGGTATCAAAACGACATTCAGCAACATTTGGAATGGTATCAAGACCACTGTCACCAATGTTATCAATGGTGTAAAGACAGGGATCAGCAATGGTCTGAATGCAGTGAAAAGCACTGTCACCAACATTCTGAATGGTATTAAGAACACATTCACCAATGTGTTCAACGGTGTGAAGAACTTTGTCAGCGGAATTGTGAATTGGTTGAAGGGCATATTCAACTTCAATTGGTCACTTCCAAAGATTAAACTTCCACACTTTTCAATCACAGGTTCATTCAGCTTGTCACCACCTTCCATCCCACATTTAAGTGTGGAATGGTACAAGAAAGCAATGGATGATGGTATGATTATGAATGAACCAACAATCTTTGGTTATGATGAAGCAACCAACAAATTCCTTGCAGGTGGTGAATCAGGAAGTGAAACAGTTGTTGGAACAAAGAACCTGATGGATATGATTCAGACAGCGGTGACTTCTGAAAACAATGTTCTGATTCAGTTCTTCACCACACTGATTGATCTGCTTGAAGATTTCTTCCCACAGGTTCTTGAACAAATGGGATATGACCTTGTTCTTGACACAGGGGTTTTGGTTGCGGAAACTGCACCACAGATGGATGATGAACTTGGAAAAATATTCAGAAGGAAAGGAAGACAATAAATGAATTCAGTCACATTTGGAACAAAAAATTCATACAAGGATTTTGGACTGATTCTGACTTCAAAAGACATTGGTCTTCCTGATCCGAAAACAGAAACAGTGGACATTGCAGGTGCTGATGGTGTCATTGACCTGACAGAAGTCTTGACTGATGACATCAAATATAAACAGCGGAAACTGCAATTCACATTCACTGTGATGGATTCAATGCATGAATGGTCTGCAATCTTGTCAGAAATCAGCAATTATGTTCATGGGAAAAGGTTGCGGATTCTGCTTGATTGGGACAAAAATTATTATTATGAAGGAAGATGCAAAGTCAATCAGTTCAAAACGAACAAAAGACTTGCAACCATTGTGATTGATGCAGAAGTTGATCCATACAAACTTGAAGTCAACAGTTCAAGCACACCTTGGATTTGGGACACTTTCAGTTTCATTGATGGAATCATATATCTGAACACAGTGAATGTCAGTGGTTCAATCACAGTCAATCTTCTGAACAGAAGAAAGATTGTGTCACCAACATTCACTGTGACTTCTGCAATGAAGGTCAATTTTAATGGAAAAACCTATGATCTACCAAAGGGAACAACAACAGTTCTTGGAATCCGTTTGCAGGAAGGTGATAATTATGTGACTTTCACAGGAACAGGAACAGTGACTATTGACTATAAGGGGGGAAGTCTATAAATGTATCAGGTATTATGTGACAACCTTCCACTGTTTGATTTGCGTGATGAAAACCTTGTGTTGCAGTCACCAAAGGTTGACTTGCAGGACAACAGTGCAGGATCATTTGAATTCACCATATTTCCCAAACATCCCTATTATGACAGCATTCAGAAGATGAAGTCTGTCATTCAGGTAATGGACAATGAAGAAGAAATCTTCTGTGGAAGGGTGATTGATGAATCTATTGATTTTCACAACAGGAAAAAGGTGGTCTGTGAAGGGGAACTTGCTTTCTTCAATGATTCCATTCAAAGACCTGCTGTCTATCACAATCAGACTGTCAGGGCATACTTGCAGACACTGATCACCATTCACAATTCACAGGTGGATGAAAGCAAGCAGTTTCAGATCGGTTCAGTCACTGTTGTGGATAACAATGATTCCCTTTATAAATATACCAATTGGGAAAGCACAATGCAGGTCATCAAGACAGACCTGCTTGACACTTATGGTGGACATTTACGGATCAGGAAAGTCAATGGAATCAGGTATCTTGATTATTTGCAGGACTATCCGAACACCAACACACAGGTCATTGAATTTGGAAAAAATCTGCTTGATTTTACCAAGGGGATTGATGTTCAGGACATTGCAACAGCAGTCATTCCCCTTGGTGCAAAGCAAGAAGAAAGTGCGGTGGAAGGTCTTGAAGAAAGACTGACCATTGCTTCTGTGAACAGCGGTGTTGATTTTGTTTATTCAGAATCGGCGGTCAAGACATATGGTTGGATTTATAAGACAGTAACATTTGATGATGTCAATGTTCCTGCAAATCTAAAAAGAAAGGGCGAACAATACCTTGCAGACATCCAATTTGAAAATGTGACACTTGATGTTCAGGCTGTTGACCTGCACATGATGGATGTGGACATTGAAAGAATCAAGATGTTGGATGAAATCAGGGTTGTGTCTGAACCAAATGGACTTGACAGGTTCTTCCCTGTCACCAAGATGTCCATATGCATTGACACACCTTCCAAGAACAAGATCACGCTTGGACAGACTGTTTCAAGTGGGATGACAGGTTCAGCTTCATCTGCAAACACAAAATTGATGAAGCAGATCACTGACATTCCATCAGCAGGAAGCATTGTGAAGGAAGCGGTGGACAATGCAACAGCACTGATTCATTCTGCACTGAATGGACATGTGGTTATCACAGAAAACGCTGATGAACTGTTGATCATGGACACTGATGACATCAAGACTGCAAGGAAACTTTGGCGGTGGAATCTGAATGGTCTTGGTTATAGTTCCACAGGATATGATGGGACATATGAAACTGCAATCACAATGGATGGTCAGATTGTTGGATCAAGACTTGTGGGAAATTCTGTGTCCGCTGAAAAATTGGAAGTGTCCTATAAATCATCAGTTGAAAAGAAGATCAGTGATGCAGAAAGCAATGCAGAAGACTACACTGACAGCAAACTGACAGGATATTGGACAAGGGTTCAGGTTGAAACAGCAATCAAGAACACCAAGGATTCCATCATCATTTCTGCACAGGAAACAGCGGAAGACTACACTGACAACAAACTGAAATCCTACTATACAAAGGCACAGATTGATGTCAAGACCAACAGCATTGAAAGCACTGTCAGCAAGAAACTGAATTCTTCTGAACTATCCACAAAGATTCAGCAGAATGCAACAGCGGTCAGAATTGCTTGGAACAACTGTTCAAGATATATCCAATTTGAAAATAGTGAACTGTGCATCTATGATTATAGCAACTATAAGCTGATGACTTTGAATTCAAGCGGTTGTTGGTATTATCGTGATGGAATCACCATTGGAAAGATTGGAACAAACAGTTGGTCAGGTGATTCTTCCTTCAAGGGACTGGTGTTTGACCTTGAAAGTCAAGCAAAATACATGTGTTGGTCAAGCAAGGAAACACCAACTGCAAATGTATACACTGTCAGATTGATTTATTATCAGGACAGTTCCAAATACAAAAAAGGACTGCACTTTTCCTGTCCGACATATGCAAATGGAAATCTGTATCTGTCCGATAATTACAGACTGTATCAATATAGTGATGGTGCAGTTGGATATGATGGTGCTTTCTATTTCAGGGGCGGTGCTATCATTCAGAACTATTCAGATTTGGCTTTATATGGTGGAACACGCTTCATTGCATACAATAATGTTTCTATTGATTTCTATTCAGGAATTGACATGCATGGATTTTCCATCAGCAATCAGTCTGATGCAAGGATGAAGAAGAACATTCAACCGACAAAGGTTGAAGCACTAAAAATTTTGAATGCGTTTGATTTGAAAGAATTTGATTGGGTTCAGGGTGGATCACATGAAGACATTGGAATTATAGCACAGCAACTTCAACTGATTGCACCTGACTTGGTTCAGGAAGAAAAGGATGGTCACTTGTCTATCAAGACCACCAAATTCATTTTCTATCTGATCAAGGCAATTCAGGAATTATCAGGTGAAGGATATGAAAAAGTTCCTTGGTCTGATCCATACACACTACTTGAAAAGGCTGAATTTTGTGCAAAGTTGGAACAGTCCAATCCAACTGAACGCAAGGACAAAGACAAGTTAGAACCTGAAACCATTCAGATTCCTATAAAAAAATAAGAAAGGCGGTCAAAGAATTATGGACAAACAACCACTGTCAATCATGCTTGAAAATGCAAAAAGGATGACATTTCAGGCTTTCAATCAGGTTCAGGAAAAGACACAGCTTCCTGCATTCCTGATGGAAGGGATTGTGATGGAACTTCTTGCAGACATCAGGAATCAGAAGAACATTGAACTGATGTCAGACTTCAACAGAATGAACGAACAGGAAGATCAGAAAAAGGAAGGTGAAAAATAATGGCAGACATTAAAAAATACACAGATCAGATTGCACAAGCGGTCTATGGTGAAGAAGTCAGGTCTTCCATCATCAATGCACTGAACAAGGTCAATGATGACAATAACAGTTATCAGGACATCAAGGATCAGATTGTTGAAGCAAAAGGTGAAGTTGACAAGCAGGTTGCAAATTTTGATGCAAAGGTCAAATCTGCACAGGATGCCACATCTGCACTGAACACTGCAATCAGCAATGCCAACACAGCAAAAAGTCAGTTGACCACTGCAACTTCTTCTGCAAACACTGCAAAGACCAATCTTGATGCATCTGTGAAAACAGCGAACACAACCAAGAAAGCGGTTGACACAGCAACCACCAATGCAAACAAAGCAAAGACTGATGCTGAAACAGCAAAGACCAATCTTGACAAGTCCATCAGCAGTGCGAACACAGCAAAGACCAACTTGGAAACTGCAATCAAGAATGCACAGACTGCACAGACCAATTTGGAAGGTGCAACAGACACAGCGAACACTGCAAGAAGCAATCTGACCACCACCATCAACAGTGCAAACACAGCAAAGACTGAACTGGAAAAGGTCATCACCAATGCAGGAACTGCACAGACCAATCTTTCCAAGAAGATCACAGAAGCGGAAACCACACTTTTCAATCTGAACAGTGCAAATCAGCTTGCAACTGAAAACATTGAACAGTTGGATGCAAAGAATGCAACCGCTGTTCAGAACATCAATGATTTAAGGGATGAAAACTTCAATGCACAGGAAATCTTGGTTGGTGTTGAAGACATCAAAGCATACCTTGGATTGAATGATGAAGACATTGTTGGTGTTCAGGTGGACTACAAGAACAAATCATTTCAGAGATTAGCAGGTGCATACAACAAAGCAGGTGGTGTGGACTTTGATGAATTTGAAATGTTTGGTGGAAGAAAAAGATGCAATGTTTCTGATGATGGAACAATAGTTGCTTGGTTTGGTGATGACAACTTTGCAGAAGATGGATCAATGGGACAGGTCATGGTGTATCAACCTGCATTTTATTACAAGGTTGTTCCCCTTGTCCTTGAACCGCAGTCTGACGGTGTTGGTTATCATATGCGGAAAGCAAACTATTATGTCAGCAGTAAACCAAAGACAGGGTTCAAAAGACATCCGCTGTTCTATGACAAGAATGGTGATGAAATTGAATTTGCACTTCTGTCCGCATATGAAGGTTCAATCTATGATGTTTCCGCAGAAGCATTTCTGTATGCTGATGAACAGGTCATGACCGTTGGTGAAGACCTGTTCTGTTCCATCAGCGGTGCAAAACCTGCAAGTGGTAAAACACAGCTTCTGACAAGACCAAACATTGAAACAATGGCACAGAACAGGGGTTCAGATTGGCATGGTGATCTGATCAAGGCTGAAAGTGCAAATCAGCTTCTGATGATCATTGAAATGGGTATGATGAACTTGCAGACTGCTATTGGTCAAGGTGTTGTGTCGGTTGCAGATACACCAAACACTGAAAACAACAGCATTCAGACAGGTGGAACTTCTGCACTTGGAAATGCAACTGGAAAAGCGGATGGTGCAGAAGGAAAGGTGTCTGTGACATATAGGGGTGTTGAAAATCCTTGGGCCAACATTTGGAAGTTTGTCTATGGTGTCAACATTCATGGAAATGGAAGTCAGAAGGGTGGAATTCCTTACATCTGCAATGACTTTGTATTTGCTGAATCCAAGAATTCAGGCAATTATGAAAGTGCAGGGTTCACTGTCACCAATGTAAACGGATATATTTCTGCAATGGGATATGGCAATGAAGACCTTGATTGGATTTTCTTTGCTTCTGAAACGCTTGGAAACAGTTCAATTCCTGTTGGTGATTACACCTATGTCACCACTGACCTGAATGGATATAGGATTGCTCTATTGGGCGGTGGTTGGAATAATGGTGCTAGTGCGGGCGGTTTCTGTTGGAATCTGAGTAACGGTGTCAGCGGTCGGTATCGGAATGTCGGCGGTCGCTTGGTGTATGTTCCCACAAAGCAGACCGCAACCGCATATGAAACCAACATCAACTCATGGAAGCAGAAGATGGTTGCATAACAGCAACCATCTTTCACTTTTGGTCAGACAAGGCTGAATTTCCTGTTGTCGCTTCCTGCAACAAAAATCATCTGAAAAGATTACTCAATTAGGCAGTAATTGGAATAATGGTGCTAATGCAGGCAGTTTCTATTGGAATCTGAATAACAGTGTCAGCAATCGGAATCGGAATATCAGCAGTCACTTAGTAAATGCGTAAACTGTAAAGGTTGATTCAGGAAAGTTCCAAGGCGGTTCTTTCCTGTTTTAATATGTGGAACTTGTCTGACCATGCCACTTGGCAAAACACAAAAGTCCTGTTCCAATCGGATCAGGCACAGAAGGGAAACTGTTTTGGTAGACTGCAAATGCAGGTTGAAGAATCGGTTTTTACGCATACAAAGCAAGGATGAAGATTCAATGTGAAAAGAGTTGGGAATCTGTATGAAAAGATTTATGACATAGAAAATTTGAGAAAAGCACACCAAAATGCAAAGAAGGGAAAGGGGTGGTATAAAGAAGTCAGGGAAATTGAAAAAGAACCTGACAAGTATCTGTATGAATTGCAGGATATGATGAAGAACCACACCTATAAAACATCAGATTATGAAGTGTTTTATAAAAAGGAAGGGACAAAGACAAGAAAGATTTATAAACTTCCATACTTCCCTGACAGGGTTGCACAGTGGGCGATTCTTCAAGTCATAGAACCTTATATCATCAATCATCTGATTATTGACACATATTCAGCAATTCCCAAAAGAGGAATCCACTTTGGTCTGAAAAGGGTTCAGACAGCAATGCAGACAGATGTCAAGGGGTGTCAATACTGCTTGAAGTTGGATGCAAAGCACTATTATCAATCAGTGAACCATGACATCCTGAAAGCAAAATACAGAAGGATGTTCAAGGATCAAGACCTGTTGTGGATTTTGGATGAAATTATTGACAGCATAGACACAGCGGATGAAGAAGACCTGATTTCCATATATCTTCTTGATGAAGACATTGATCCTGAAACTGGAATTCCAATTGGAAACTATCTTTCACAGTACAGTGGAAACTATTATTTCAGCGATTTTGACCACTGGATGAAGGAAGTCAAGCATGTGAAGCACTATTTCAGGTATATGGATGACATTGTGATCTTTGGTGAAACCAAGGAAGAATTGCACAGATTGCTTGCAGACATTGATGAATACTTTATGACCAACATGAAGTTGAAGATCAAGGACAATTGGCAGATATTTCCGACATATGTCAGGGGTGTTGATTATCTTGGATATAGAATTTTCATGAACTATGTCCTATTAAGAAAATCAACCTGCAAGGACATGAAAGCAAAAATGACAAGGATTAAGGAAAAGGTCAGCAATGGAAACCTGATGAATTATTCAGAATGGTGTTCAATCAATTCATATAGGGGTTGGTTGAAACCTGTGAATTCATTCAGGTTGGAACAGAAATATATTCAACCGCTGATTCCACATGCTATGAAATATTATGAAACGATAATAAAACCAAAAAAGAAAGGGGTGCTATTAGCATCATGAAAGACTATGGAAAGCAAAGAAGCACTGTTGAACCAAAGTCCCTTGACATCACTGAAACCAAGGTCTTTGTTGCAACAGACATCCATCAGGTCACTGTTCAGATGGAAGAACAGCAGGTGCAGGAATATGAATTCAACCTTGTGGAATATGACAAGGATGAATACATCAAGTTGATTGATGAAGAAAACAAAAGTCTGAACCTGCAAATGACACAGGCACAGGAAGCAATGTGTGAAATCTATGAAATGATGATGTAAAGAAAGGGTGAAGGACATGGAAATTTCAGCAATGGCAAAGGTGTATGCAGATTTGATCATTAAAGGCAGGAAGTCCATCAATGAAGTTCCTGAAAGGATCAGGGATCAGGTAAAGCAGGAACTGATTGACAGGGGTTTTCCTGAACTTACAGAAGGTGATGACTGATGTTTCAGTTTATCATATACCAAATCTTATTCAGAAAGGATGTGAAACAGATGGCAATTGTTTATGCAACGCTGATTGTAAAGGGCAGAAAGACCATTGGTGATGTCCCTGAAAAGATCAGGGAACAGGTCAAACAGGTTCTGATTGATCTTGACCTTCCTGAACTTGCAGAGTGAAGGAAAAAGCAATCAACACAGTGATCCCCCACAAGAAATCTTGTGGGGGATTCCCAATTCAAGAAAGGCAGGTTGAAAATTATGAAACAGGGAATTTGCACTGGAATTGGTGTGGTTGGTGGGTTCATTGCTTCCCTTTTTGGGGGGTGGGACACAGGTTTGATCACGCTGATTATTTTCATGGCAATTGATTATGTCAGTGGAATTGTAGTTGCAGGGGTATTCCACAACAGCAAGAAGACTGACACAGGCACACTTGAAAGCAGGGCAGGATGGAAAGGACTTTGCAGGAAGTGCATGACACTTCTGTTTGTTCTGATTGCATACAGACTTGACTTGGTGATTGGTTCAAATTACATCAGGGATGCAGTCATCATTGGATTCATTGCAAATGAAACAATTTCCATTGTGGAAAATGCAGGTCTGATGGGACTTCCCCTTCCTGAAACCATCACCAAAGCAATTGATGTCCTGACTTCCAAGAAGAAAGATGGTGATGACTGATGGGAAAACAGAAAGGAATTGATATTTCCTATTGGCAAGGAAATGTGGACTTTGCAAAAGTAAAAGCTGATGGAATTCAGTTTGCAATTTTGCGTGAAGGTTACAGACAGACAGTTGATTCCAACTTCCACACTTATGTGCAGGGATGCAAGAATGCAGGAATCCCTGTTCTTGGTGTCTATCATTTCAGTTATGCACTGAATGCGGATCAGGCAAAGCAGGAAGCGGTCTTCTGTCTTGATCAGGTGAAGAAAGCAGGTCTTGGAAAGGATGTCATCATATTCTTTGATTTTGAGTATGACACCATCACCAAGGCAAAACAGCAAGGTGTGGTGCTTGGTTCAAAGGAATGCAATGCACACACCAAAGCATTTTGTGAATACATCACAAGTCAGGGATATAAAGCAGGAATCTATTCAAACATTGACTATTACAAGAACATGTATGACAAGAATCTGCTTGCAAAATATGTCTTTTGGCTTGCACATTACACCAATGGTGATCCTGCATATTCCTGTTCCTTCCAACAGTACACAAGCAGTGGAAAAGTGAATGGAATCAATGGAAATGTGGACATGGATTGGTTTTTTGGCAATATCGGAAAGGATGAAGTGAACATGAAATCAAGAAGTGCTGTTGTTGCACAGGCGGTTGCATGGATCGGATGCAAGGAATCTGATGGTTCACACAAGAAAATTATTGATGTGTATAATTCGCATAAACCGCTTGCAAGGGGATATGCAGTGAAGTACACTGATGCATGGTGTGCAACCTTTGTTTCTGCATGTGCTATCAAGGCAGGTGTCACTGACATTCTTCCTACTGAATGCGGTTGTGAACCTATGGTCAATCTGTTCAAGAACCTTGGTGAATGGGTTGAAAGTGATGCATATGTTCCCAAAGCAGGTGATGTCATCTTCTATGATTGGGATGACAGTGGAAGCGGTGACAACACAGGTTGGACTGACCATGTTGGAATTGTTGAATCCTGTGATGGAAAGAACATTGTTGTCATTGAAGGAAACAAAAGCAACGCTGTTGGAAGAAGGACACTTGCAGTCAATGGAAGATACATCAGGGGTTTTGGTGTTCCCAAATACACTGACAACGGTTCAAGCACACCTGTCACACCTGCAAAGAAGTCTGTTGATACCATTGCAAAGGAAGTCATTCAGGGACTTTGGGGGAATGGTGATGACCGCAAGAACCGCTTGACAAGTGCAGGATATGATTACAATGCTGTTCAGTCCAAAGTCAATCAGATGCTGAAAGGTCAGACCACCACTGTTCCAAAGAAATCTATTGACGAACTTGCAAAGGAAGTGATCAATGGAAAATGGGGAAATGGTGATGCAAGAAAGAAAGCCTTGACTGATGCAGGTTATGATTATAACGCTGTTCAGCAGAAGGTCAATCAGCTTCTTTCTGCTTCCACTTCCAATCTGAAATCCATTGACACCATTGCAAAGGAAGTCATTCAGGGCAAATGGGGCAACGGTGAAGCAAGGAAACAGGCACTGACCAAAGCAGGATATGATTACAACACTGTTCAGAAACGTGTGAATCAGATGCTTTCCTGATCCCTTGACAATTTCAAAGTTTGATTTTATACTGTTATCAAGGCTTGTGCATTAGAAACAGGATAGAAACAAACATACTTGAAAACCGCATAAAATGAACCTTTGAAGTTCACAAAGCGATAATCAATTGCATATTGCAATGTATGGAAAACCCACAAATGTCAAGTTTGTGGGTTTTTTTGAATTGAATATTGGAAGCAGATCTCAAAACCAGAAAGGAGCAATAAATATGTTATGTATGGAATGCGGAGCTAAGGCTGAAAAAGGATTGACAACAGACATGACAGATTTGGGGAGCTGCTTAGTAATTGTCAGAAATGTTCCTTGCTATAAATGCATAGAATGCAATGAAGTTATTTATACAGCGGACGTTGTGAAACAATTGGAAAATATTATAGAACAGGCAAAGAAAGTAATGCAGGAGATTTCAATTGTTGACTATAGTAAAGTGGCATAGTTTGAAGAGTATTAAAATCCTTGAAAATTCAGTGTTTTCAAGGATTTTAATACTCTTCAAAGGTATCGCGGGAAAGCTTCAGAAGTTATCTAAACACATGCATAACTGACAATCAATACTATATTTTTCAACAATATCATCGACACCCCCATCACCAGGCAAAACAGCCTCCACACACATCTTTTTTAAATCAGAAGAATATGCAACTCCCATTTTAGATTTGAGAGGCAACGATTCCATACCACCTATATTTAATCACCTATTCTTTTAAAGTTTTACAACCGATCTGATATTTATCTGCCGGAAAGCGATATGAGTCTAGTATGTTAAGATATTCTTGAGAAACCATTACTCTGAACTCTGGCGTATCTGGTGATTTGGACATGAAAATACCTCCTAAGTAGATTTTGGTTATTTGCCTTGTCTGCTTAAAAGGTATCATATCAGAGCAGGATGGTTTTATTCTTTCTTTCGTGTTAAGAAAATCCCTATGATTGCACCAACAAGGATAATCGGGGCTGCTCTGACAAACAGCCATTCAAATGAGTGAAACGCCACTCCAAGAACAGCAGTCTCAGGATGACTATAATCCCATCCAAAATAAGGGCTTTCTGATACGAATAAAACTGCAAAAATTGCTGCTATGACTACACACAATGAGATAAATAGCCAGTGAAGAATTTTTCTCCTCATGGTCTTTCTTTGTGCCAGTTGCAAGTTTATTACCTCCAATTTTTCTGAAATTGCTTTTAAGGTATCAACCTCCGTTTCAATAACAGTTTCTCCCAACAACATGCTTACAGGTGTTTCAAGCAGTTCTGATATGGAGATTAACATCTCGGAATCGGGAACTGACAGTCCCTGCTCCCATTTAGAAACTGTTTGCCGCACAACGTTTAGCTTGACAGCAAGCTCTTGCTGCGAAAGTCCTTTTGATTTTCTGATTTCTTTTATATTTTCGTTGAGCATTAGGGATAGCCTCCTTTCTTTTTATCGTTACCATTATTTTAGACAAAACTGCCCGTTGCCACAAGCAACGCATTTTAACATTCAGGCAAAATAGCAAATTCTTTAGGTCAGAAGTTGCTTTCAAGCTGCCATTAATCCAATTTTAATACACCTGCCGTTTCCCTTATGCGCATTTAGGGCAGGACGTGATAATATCAGTTACAGCCTGAAAGATAAAGGAGGGACCTGAAATGATGGACTTGGCTATGGTGGTTATACTGTTTGCCTGCTTCGGACTGATGGTGCTGTTTGCAGGATGGTGCAGCAGACAGGTAGATACAGACAGCACAGAAGATAAGGCGTAGAGCCTGTTAGAAAATTCATTCCGACAATCTGCACGCCCCACTTTGCGGCATATTTGCCCACAATTCAGTCAGCGTAGCCCGCTACGCCTCCTTCATCGGGGTTAAATCTCCCACAAATTGTGACGCACAGCTTGCCGAAAGTAATTTTCAAACACACTCTAGGAAAAAATCAAAACATAGATTAAGGACAGGAGGAGATCACATGATATTGCTGGGAATCGTGATTTTACTGATAGCGGCATATTTATTCTATGCCCTGGTATATCCCGAGAAATTATAGACAACAAGATCAGCAACGGGAATTTAGAAAATGACAGGAGGAGATAAAAGTCATGTTACAGATAGCGCTGACTTTGGCAATTTTTGTTTTGGCGGTCATTCCCATGGGGAGATACATGTATCACATTGCGGCCAAAAAGAAAACATTTGCGGACCCTTTTTTTGACAGGGTGGACAACGGGATATACAGAATCTGCCGGATTGACAGAAAAGGTATGAATTGGAAAACATATGCACTGAACCTTCTCATGGCAAATGCAGTTATGGTTTTTGCGGGATATCTGGTATTGAGACTGCAGTATGTACTGTTTCTGAATCCAAACGGGATAGAGGCAATGGAGCCGACCCTTTCCTTCAATACGATCATAAGCTTTATGACAAACACAAACCTGCAGCATTATTCCGGTGAATCCGGGCTTTCTTATTTGAGCCAGATGCTGGTGATCATTTTTATGATGTTCACCTCCGCGGCATCCGGATATGCGGCCTGTATGGCATTCTGCAGGGGACTTGCGGGAAAGAGTATGGACCTGGGAAATTTCTATGAGGATATGGTGCGTATCACCACACGTATCCTGATTCCCTGGTCTCTCATCTTTGGCCTTGTGCTGATCTGGCAGGGATGCCCGGAGACTTTTGGCTCCAACATTACAGTGGAGACCATTCACGGAAAACTACAGGACTTTGCCATGGGACCCATAGCGGCCCTTGAGATCATCAAACATCTGGGGACAAACGGAGGTGGTTTTCTGGGAGCCAACTCTTCCACCCCATTTGAGAACCCGACAGTGATCACGGATATTGTGGAGCTGATCTCCATGATGATCCTTCCGGGTGCCTGTGTACTTACCTTTGGAAAGATGTGTCAGGATAGGAAGAGGAAGGAAAAAGAACCTGTCTTCGGCAAACAGGGAAGGACTATATTCGCGGCAATGTCTGTCATATTCCTCATCGGTCTGACTCTGTGCTTTGTATCTGAGAAGGCCGGCAATCCGGTTCTTGAGACAGCCGGCATCAGCCAGGAAATGGGGAGCATGGAGGGCAAGGAGGTCCGGTTTGGAGTTGACCAGTCCGCTCTGTTTACAACTGTGACAACTTCCTTCACCACAGGTACTGTCAACAACATGCATGATACACTGACGCCTCTTGGCGGAATGGTACCGCTTCTGCATATGATGCTCAATTGTGTATTCGGAGGAAAAGGCGTGGGCCTTATGAACATGCTGATGTATGCCATTTTAGCTGTATTCATCTGCGGTCTGATGGTTGGCCGTACTCCCGAGTATCTGGGCAAGAAGATCGAAGGAAGAGAGATGAAGCTGGTTGCCCTGGTTCTGATCGTCCATCCGCTGCTGATCCTGGGATTCTCGGCGCTTGCCGTATCCACGCAGGCCGGTCTGGAAGGTATCAGCAATCCCGGTTTTCACGGCCTGTCCCAGGTGCTGTATGAATACGCCTCAGCATCGGCAAACAATGGCTCCGGTTTTGAAGGACTGTCCGACAACAGTTACTTCTGGAATATCACAACAGGACTTGCGATGTTCTTCGGCCGTTACATAGCCATTATAGCCCAGCTTGCCATTGCCGGCTCACTGCTTGCAAAGAAGAGCACAAGGGTTTCCATCGGTACCATGCGTACAGATAATACGGTATTTACCATTTTGCTTGTATTTATTGTATATATTTTCGCTGCTCTGACCTTTTTCCCGGCACTGGCATTGGGACCGGTCGCAGAGCATCTGACCTTGTGGTTTTCATAAAATTTAAGAAAGGGATGTTAGAGGAATGTCTAAAAAACAACAGCAAACAAAGTTCGTGACAAAGGACATTTTAAAGAGTTCCATTATCGGTGCGTTTCAGAAACTGAGTCCGAAATATATGGTGAAGAACCCGGTCATGTTTGTGGTGGAGGTGGGATTTGTGCTCACGCTGCTTATGACTATTGTTCCCACTATCTTTGGGGACGACGCATCACTTGGATATCTGAGGATTTATAATGGAATCGTCTGCGCTGTACTTTTTATAACCGTATTATTTGCAAATTTTGCAGAGTCTGTAGCGGAGGGACGTGGTAAGGCGCAGGCGGCGACCTTGAAAAAGACAAAGCAGGATACAAAATCACGTCTTCTCGGCAGAGACGGTACGGAAACTATTGTAAACGCATCTGAACTGAAAAAGGATGATGTGGTACTTGTAAAGGCTGGGGAGACGATTCCGAATGACGGAGAAGTAATAGAAGGGATCGCGTCTGTGGATGAATCTGCTATTACAGGGGAATCCGCACCTGTCACCCGTGAGGCGGGAACTGATTTTTCATCTGTTACGGGGGGAACCACCGTGGTCAGTGACTGGCTGAAAATCAGGATCACATCAAAGCCGGGTGAGTCGTTTCTGGACAAAATGATTGCCCTGGTGGAGGGGGCATCCCGCCAGAAGACTCCCAATGAGATCGCATTAAATACCCTGCTGGTGGGCCTCACGATTATTTTTCTGATCGTGGTTGTGTGTCTGTATCCTTTTGCGACTTATTCGGGAGTGCAGATACCCGTATCTACAATGATTGCCCTGCTGGTCTGCCTGATTCCGACCACGATTGGCGGTCTGCTGTCAGCGATCGGAATCGCGGGTATGGACAGAGTTACCAGATTCAATGTGATTGCCATGTCAGGAAAGGCTGTGGAAGCCTGCGGGGATGTGGATACCATGATTCTTGATAAGACAGGTACCATAACCTTTGGAAACCGTCTGGCAGCAGAGTTCTATCCGGTTGCCGGGAAAAGCAGGGAGGACCTGATAGACTATGCCGCACTTGCCTCCCTCTGTGACCCCACACCGGAAGGAAAATCAACGGCAGAGCTGGCTAAGAGCATGGGAACAAGAATTGACGACAGCGCAGCAAAACAGATGGAATTTATTGAATTTACAGCCCAGTCCAAAATGTCAGGTGTAAATCTGGACAGCGGTTCTCAAATCAGAAAAGGTGCCGCAGATGCCATCAAAGAAAGAGTTCTCAAAAACGGGGGCAGTATACCGGGAGATCTGGACGCGATAGTGGAACAGATCGCGGGGCTTGGCGGAACGCCCCTGGTTGTGGAGGCAGACGCTGTGATCTACGGTGTTATTTATCTGAAAGATACTGTGAAACCGGGTCTGATCGAGCGGTTCGCAAGACTTCGTGAAATCGGGATCAAGACGATTATGTGCACAGGCGACAATCCGCTGACTGCCGCGACCATTGCGAAAGAGGCCGGTGTGGATGGATTTATTGCCGAATGCAGGCCTGAGGATAAAATACAGGCGATTAAGAAGGAACAGGCAGAGGGAAAACTGGTAGCCATGACAGGTGACGGAACCAATGACGCCCCTGCTCTTGCCCAGGCAGATGTAGGGCTGGCCATGAATTCAGGCACAGCGGCGGCAAAAGAGGCGGCAAATATGGTGGACCTGGATTCTGACCCCACCAAAATTCTGGAAGTGGTGGAAATAGGAAAACAGCTTCTTATTACAAGAGGCTCCCTCACCACATTCAGTATAGCAAACGATGTGGCAAAGTATTTTGCCATTATACCGGCCATGTTCACTATGGTGATACCGCAGATGCAGATATTAAATATCATGAAGCTGGCAACACCTATGTCAGCTATCTTATCAGCACTCATTTTCAATGCGGTCATTATACCGTGTTTGATTCCCATTGCCATGCGGGGTGTCAAGTACAAACCCATGAGCGCGGAGCGCATGCTTTTGAAAAATATGGGTATTTACGGCCTGGGTGGTATCGTCGTACCGTTTGCCGGAATTAAGATCATAGACTGTCTGGTGGCTCCGCTGCTTGCAGTGCTGGGAATGTAGGGAGGAAGATGCTATGAGATCATTTTTAAAATATTTTAGGAGCGCTCTGGTTCTGACGGTTTTCATGTTGGTTCTCTGCGGATTTGCCTATCCCGCTGCACTGACCGGGCTGGGGCAGCTTATGTTTCCGCATCAGGCGAACGGAAGCCTGATCACGGCAGAGGGAGAGAAAACCGATGACCCGGAAAAAGCAGTGGGCTCAGCTATTGTGGGGCAGGATTTTTCCGGAGATCCCAGGTATTTTCAATGCCGTGTATCCGGGGTGGATTACAACACTTATACAGAAGAAGAAAAAGAGGACGGCAGCTACACAGGGGTGGGTTCCGGCGGTTCTAACCTGGCTCCATCCAATGAAGAACTGAAGAAGCGCGCGGAGAAATCAGTAGAGGAATTTCTGGAGAAGAACCCGGATGTGGAGAAGGGTGACATTCCTGCTGATCTGCTCACAGCCTCCGGTTCCGGCCTGGATCCGAACATCACACCGGAATCCGCCAGGATCCAGATTCCTTCCATTGCTGAAAAGACCGGGCTTAAAGAGGAAGAACTCAGAAAGATCGTGGAGGAGAATACGGATGGCAGGACCCTTGGTGTCTTCGGACATGAGCGGGTGAATGTCCTGAAATGTAATCTGGAAATCGCGAAGGCCATAGGAGAAATATAGGCAGGGAGATGCCATGGACACAATGGAAAGACCAAGTTCTGAAAAGATGCTGGAAAAGATCCGGGCAGAGGAAGCTCAGGTCCGTAAAAAAGAGATGGGACAGCTTAAGATCTTTTTGGGTTACGCAGCCGGAACAGGCAAGACGTACGCTATGCTGGAAGCTGCAAGAGAACTGAAAAAGCAGCAGGTGGATGTGATCGCCGGATATGTGGAGCCCCACGCAAGACCGGAGACTGCCGCACTTCTGGAGGGACTGGAGCAGCTTCCCTTTCTGATGGTGGACTATAAAGGGGTCAAAATCAGGGAATTTGACTTGGACGCTGCTCTAAAACGCCGTCCCAAAGTGATTCTGGTGGATGAACTGGCACATTCCAACATCCGCGGCTGCCGTCACAGGAAACGCTATCAGGATATCGAGGAGCTGCTGGAGCACGGGATCAATGTGTATACAACCGTAAATATCCAGCATCTGGAGAGTCTGAATGACAATGTGACCGGGATTACCTCCGTTATGGTGAGAGAGACCATTCCGGACCGCGTGTTTGACAGGGCGGACCAGGTAAAACTTGTGGATATTGAGCCGGAAGAGCTGATCCAGCGCATGAAGGAAGGAAAGATATACCGGGAGATTCAGGCACAGAGGGCTTTACAGAACTTTTTTACGAGAGATAAGCTGATCGCCCTCCGTGAGATTGCCCTGCGCCGTATGGCCGACAGAGTGAACCATCTGGCGGAGGAGGAGAAGAAGCTGTTTGGAACCGGGGAATACTCCACCGGGGAACATGTTCTTACCTGCATCTCCCCGGCGCCTTCCAACGCAAAGGTCATCCGCACAGCAGCCCGCCTGGCCTATGCCTTTCACGCGGAATTTACGGCTCTCTATGTGGAGACCAGATATCTGCAGAACGCAGATGAAAAAGTGAAAAGACGAAGGGACGAAAATATGCGTCTTGCCAGAAGCCTGGGCGCAAAGATTGCCACGGTAAACGGAGAGGACGTGTCAAGGCAGATCGCCGAATACGCAAAAGTCAGCAATGTGACGAAAATCGTTATGGGCAGAACTGCGCACAGGGTTCTGTTCGGACAGACCAGAAAAACCCTGGTCGAAAGCTTGAATCAATATGCCCCCAGCCTTGACGTATACATCATCCCGGATCTGCAGAGCGGAATCGGTCAGCGGTCTTATACTGTGGTAAAGACCGGAAAATTCCTGCAGGGGCTGAAAGGAACGGATTTCTGGATCATGCTGGGCATGATGACAGTCAGTACAGCCGGCGGTTTTCTGCTCTCGCATTTTCAGATGACAGAAGCCAATATCATTATGTCATATCTGCTGGGAGTGATGCTGACCGCCATCTTTACCCAGGGGTATGTGTGCTCTGTGCTTGCCTCAGTTCTAAGTGTGATTCTGTTCAATTATTTTTTTACCATGCCGGTTCACAGCCTTCAGGCGTATGATGCCAGCTATCCGGTGACATTTGCCATGATGTTCACAGTCAGCCTTCTCACATCCTGGAATATGTCAAAGATTCAGAAGCAGAACGAAGAAAACGCAAAGCGCGCATACCGCACGGAAATTCTGCTGGTAAACAGCAAAAAATTAAGACGGGCAAAGACCAGGCAGCAGGTCAGCGATGAGCTGGCCGGCCAGATCCAAAAACTGATGCAGTTTACTGTGTTAATATATATGAAGAAACACGGTGTGATCCAGGTCCCCTCTGTTTATCTTCGCAGCGGGATAGAAGAGGAAGAGGAGGAAATCCTGAGGGCAGGCTATACCTCCCGGGCGGAGCAGGCCGTGGTCAAATGGGTATTTGAAAACGGACACAGAGCCGGCTGCACTACCCATACACTTCCAAACGCAAAGGCGATTTATCTTCCGGTTATGGAGGATGACAAGGTTTCTGCTGTGGTCGGCATGGTACTTGAGGAGAAAAGAGAGATTGCTGTATTTGAATACAATCTCATATCTGCCATGCTGGATGAAGCAGCCCTTGTACTGGAGCGGATCCAGAAGATGGAGGATTTGGCAGAGTCCACAGCAAAATAACGCCTCAAGCCGGGTATGGATATCATTTACGCGTTTACCATCACTGAGCTCTCTTCGCGTGTAAGATTGTTCAGCCAGAGGTATTTTTTATATCGGGGGTACAGCCAGGGGATTTTCACGATCTCATCTGCGCACATCAGGATATATACCACGATGACCGGCCAGTGAAATACGAAAGTTCCGAGCAGTGCCAGCGGCAGTGCAAAGCACCAGGAGGCGAAGAAAACGCTGAGCGCATCGTACCCCGCATCACCGCCTGCAGGGAAAATACCGCAGACAATAACTGTATTGATGGAATAGGCGAATACATAGAACGCACTGAAGACCAGCATGATGACCAGGTAGTGCTTTGCGGTTTCCGATAACACGAAGAACTCCGCCACGATGGGACCGAGGATACAGAGCAGTGCCATATGGACAATACCTGCCCAGATTGAAATATGGCAGAATTTTTTTCCGTATTCTTTGGCCTTGTCAAACAGATTCTGTCCAAGGAGTTTACCGACCATAATTCCCGCGCCCACAGAAATACCCTTGCAGACACAGGTTATAAGCTCCTGTGCTACGGACGCGATGGATGCAGCTGCAGTGGCATCGGATCCCAGGTGTCCCATGATCAGTGAGTGCATGGAAAATCCGAATCCCCACGCAAGAGAACTGCCCAGCATGGGAAGCGCGATTTTGAACAGATCTTTGGTTATATCGATGGAAAACCATTGAAACCCCTGCAGGTCGGGACGAATGCTTTCTCCACGGTGAGATTCCGCGATACACCAGATGAGCGCCACCAGTTCTACAACAACAGTGGAATAAGCGGAACCGTTTGCCCCCAGTTTAGGTACCCCCGCGAAACCGTAGATCAGGAAAAAGTCAAGCACAACGTCGGTTATGAGGGTGACAACGGAAATCAAAACGCTCTTAGGCGCCTTACCTTCCAGTTTCATTATCAGATAGTAACACTGTGTAACGCCGGTGAACAGATAAGAAAGGCTCACCGCACGGAGATAGGAGGCTCCGATTTTGATCAGGGCAGTGTCCGGTGTATAAATCCGCATTAATAGCTCCGGTGCGAACATTGCCAGGGCAAAGAAAACGAAGGAGATGCCAAATGCCCATTTTATGAGCATACAGAACAGGTTTTTAACCATGGTCCAATCGCCTTTACCCCAGTATTGGGCGATCAGAGCACCGCCGCCGCCGACCACAGCGCCGCTGAACAGGCTCATGATAAATGCAATCTGGTTTGCCAGGGAAACCGCGGAAACAGCATCCTGTGTCAGCCGTCCCAGCATCAGCGCATCGGACGCGCCGATCAGGGCAACAAGCAGGTTCTGCATTCCGATTGGAATCGCAAGGGAGAACAGTTCCTTATAAAAATCTTTCTTTTCCACAAGTTCCGTTGAACGTCTTGCTTTCATATGTAATACCTCCGGATGCGGTCATTTTATGGATCCGCATGATGCAGTCTGTAGATTTTCCGATTTTGTATTGCTATATCGGAATGCCATGGATATAATTATATTATAAAAAATGTATGCTTTTCTATGGATATATTCTCAAAAAATATAATTGTATTGCTGCGAGGAGGAGATTTACAATGGAGAAACGCCAGGTGCCGATCGATCAGGAGATGAACGCCCTTGTTGCTTATGATGACTCTTTTCGTTTTATTCTTTCACGGGATGACCTCAGTGAATATAACAAGGGATTTGTAAACTGGCACAAGCAGCCTACGATTGAAATTTCCGTGATCTGCGAAGGGGCAGTAAATGTATATGTGTTGGAACACGAACAGACAGTAGCGGCGGGGGACGGTTTTTTTATTATGCCGGGATTTCTGCACTCCATCCGTCCGGCGCCGGGATATAAGACTGCAAAGTATTTTACGCTGATTTTCCATCCTGAGATTCTGTACGGCAGCCATGGCAGTTATTACGAGGAAGCATACTATCGTCCTATAGTTGATTGTAATACGCCGTACTTTGTATTCCGTGGCCGTGATGTATGGACAAAGGAGATATTTCCGAAGCTTATGTGGGTAGGCGATCACTGTCCGGATACCTCTCCTGCATTCCGTTTGAAAACCCAGCATATCCTTCAGGATGTCTGGGCTTTGTTTGCAGCAAATCTGCTTGACCAGACGAAGCCCAGCTTGGCAGCCCGTGATACCCGGAAGATTCTGAACCTGATCGCCTATCTTCATGAACATTATCAGGAAAAGTTTTCTCTGGCTGCGCTGGCAGATCATGTGTCCATGAGCCGAAATGAATGCTGCCGTTATTTTAAGCAGATGATGAATATGACCATCACGGAGTATCTGCTGGAATACCGCCTGTCCAAAGCAGCGGCGTTACTGGAGACCTCGGGTTTGAGTATCACAGAAATTGCTGAACAGACAGGTTTTTGTGATGTCAGCTATTTCATTAAAATGTTCCGGCGCAAAACCGGGATCACACCTAAGGCATATGCAAAAAGGAATCATGTTTGACTCCTGATTCTATAGTATTTGCTGTCAAAAAAGACAATTCTACTGCCGGTCGATTGCCAAATCGTGCCTTTTATTATAAGCTTTTGAGTTAGAAAGCAGGAGGCAGATAACATGTTTGAGATTGACAAAGAACGATTCGGCGCATTCCTTTTGGAACTGCGGAAAGAAAAGGGATATACACAGAAACAGCTTGCAGAAAAATTATTTGTATCAGACAAGGCAGTCAGCAAGTGGGAACGGGGGTTGAGTCTGCCGGATATTACACTCCTGGGCCCGCTGGCGGAGATTCTGGGTGTAACGGTGACAGAGCTTTTGCAGGCTCAGCGAATCAGTGAGGAAAAAACACTGACAAAGCCGGAGGTAGATGCTCTCGTTTCAGGTTCCCTTCGTTTATCGGCGGAGGAACAGGAAGAAAAAAGGTTAAAACAGAGAAAGAATATGATTCGCTACTTGCTGTGTATGGCTCTTGCCGGGGTGGAAATATGGCTTTTGCTATATGCAGAGGTTGGGAAAGAGATATTTTTCACTGGTTTCTTTACCATAGAAGGACTGAGTTTTTTATTTGGGGCATGGTTTTTGCTGTTTGCAAGAGAGACTCTGCCGGCCTTCTATGATGAGAATAAGATTAATTATTACAGTCAGGGACCGTTTCGGATTCATATTGCAGGGGTATATTTTAATAACAGAAACTGGCCCCATGTCCTGCGAGCTGGACGGATATCTATGTTGGGAATTGCTGTTATAAATCCACTACTTAATTTTTTGCTGTTAAAAGCAACGGGGGAGGTATTATGGAGGAGATATGAGGGATATGTATGCCTGGCAGTAGTGTTGTGTACAGTATTTATCCCTATTGTGGCGGTGGCAAAGAAAAACGAATAGAACGGTTTTAGGAACAGAGAATTTACTGCAGTTCCTGTAGCCTTTATATGATAACCATTCCACCGCTGTATGGCTGCTGTGATCTTGTCGGTTAACATGAGCCTGTTTATGCGATGATACTTATCGACTTACACCCCTTTCTGTGATATGATAAGCACTGTATTATATATCACAGAAAGGGGTATTTTCATGGAAAATACATCCGAAAAGAGAGAGAATAAATCGTTTTATAAAACGTCAAAACATATGAGTGTGGGTCTGTTGGCCCACGTGGATGCCGGCAAGACAACACTGGCTGAGAGTATCCTGTATCTGACGGGCAGTATCAGAAAACCAGGGCGTGTGGACCATCAGGATGCATTTCTGGACACCTATGACCTGGAACGGGAGCGGGGAATCACAATCTTTTCCAAACAGGCTGAGGTAAAACTGGGAGAAAAGGAAGTGACACTTCTGGATACCCCGGGGCATGTGGACTTTTCGGCGGAGATGGAAAGGACCCTGCAGATACTGGATTACGCGGTCCTGGTCATCAGCGGCGCTGATGGCGTACAGGGACATGTGCAGACATTGTGGAGGCTTCTGACCCGATACGAGATTCCTGTGTTCTTGTTTATCAATAAAATGGACCAGGAGGGAACTGACAGGCAGAAGCTGCTGGAAGAACTGCAGAAACGCCTGGATGAAAGGTGTATAGCCTTTGAGGAGGAACAGGAGGCCTTTTATGAGAATCTGGCTATGAGTGATGAGGCCGTACTGGAAAAATATCTGTCTGACGGCACTGTGGAGCAGGGAGAAATCGTCCGGCTGATAGCGGAGCGGAAAGTATTTCCCTGCTATTTCGGCTCTGCCCTGAAAATAGAAGGAGTGGAGGAGTTTCTGCAGGGTCTGGAAACCTATACGGCCTGTCCGAAATACCCGGAGGATTTCGGCGCCAGGATATACAAAATAGCCAGGGACGCCCAGGGGACCCGTCTGACTTATATGAAAATCACGGGCGGAACTCTGAAGGTGAAAGGAATGCTGACAAACCGCCGTGATGAACAGGCGGATAGTGATGAGATCTGGGAGGAAAAAGCGGACCAGCTCCGTATCTATTCCGGAGCCGGTTTCCGTGCTGTGAGCGAGGCACCTGCAGGGACAGTGTGCGCGGTGACAGGGCTGTCCAGGACATACTGCGGAGAGGGGCTGGGCGCTGAGACTGAGTCGGAGCTGCCGCTTCTTGAGCCTGTTCTCACCTATCAGATCCAGCTTCCGCCGGAATGTGATGTGCACCAGATGTATCTGAAGCTCCGCCAGCTGGAGGAGGAAGAACCGGAACTGCACATTGTCTGGGAAGAGCAGTCCAATGAAATCCATGCACAGGTTATGGGAGAGGTGCAGATAGAAATTCTGAAACGGCTGATCGGGGAACGATTTGGCACGGAAGTGGAATTTGGAGCGGGAAGTATCGTGTACAAAGAAACCATCACAGAGCCGGTGGAAGGGGTAGGGCATTTTGAACCTCTCCGCCACTATGCGGAGGTGCATCTTCTCATGGAGCCGGGAGAGCGGGGCAGCGGCCTGCAGTTCGAGACAGCCTGCAGTGAGGATATCCTGGAACGAAACTGGCAGCGTCTGGTGCTGACACATCTGGAAGAAAAACGCCACAGAGGTGTGCTGACAGGTTCCGAGATCACGGATATGAAGATCACACTGGTGACAGGACGAGCACATTTAAAGCATACAGAAGGCGGAGATTTCCGGCAGGCTACTTATCGTGCCGTGCGCCACGGACTGAAATGTACAACCAGTCTGCTGCTGGAACCTGTCTACGAATACCGGCTGGAAATCCCCTCCGACAAGGTGGGAAGGGCGCTCTCAGACATCCAGAAAATGTACGGTACATTTTCCGAACCGATCATAGAGGGGGATATGACCATACTGACAGGTACTGCCCCTGTATCCGCCATGCGGGATTACCAGACAGAGGTGATCGCCTATACCAAAGGCCACGGACGTCTTTCCTGCACACTGAAGGGATACGAACCCTGCCACAATGCGGAGGAGGTCATCGCTGAAAAAGGCTATGATTCCGAGAAGGATACGGAAAATCCCACAGGCTCTGTTTTCTGTTCCCATGGTGCCGGTTTTGTGGTGAGTTATGATAAAGTACGGGATTACATGCATCTGGACAGCGGCCTTAGTCTGGAGAAAAAAGAGAAGCCGGTTCAGGAATCATCCGCTCAGATATCACCTTCCTCTTACACGGGCGGCGGTCTGGCAGATGAAAAAGAGCTGGAAGAAATCTTTGCCCGCACATACGGAACTGCCAAAAAGGAAAGAAATCCATTCAACAGAAAACGTACCGTAAGCGCAGAGTCATCTTCCTCCAGGCAATACAGGCCTGCAAAGCAGGTGACAGAGGAGGAATACCTGCTGGTAGACGGCTATAATATTATATTTGCATGGGAAGAGTTAAAAGATCTTGCCAATGCCAGCATTGAGGCCGCCAGAAATAAGCTCATGGACATCCTCAGCAATTATCAGGGATATAAGAAGAACACACTGATCCTCGTATATGATGCCTATAAAGTGGAGGGCAATACGGGAGAAGTAATGAAATACCACAATATCTATGTAGTTTATACAAAAGAGGCGGAAACAGCGGACCAGTACATTGAGAAAACGGTCCATGAGATTGGAAGAAAACACCGGGTTACCGTGGCAACCTCTGACGCACTGGAGCAGATCATCATTCTGGGACAGGGCGCGAGCCGCCTCTCAGCCGCCGGCCTGAAAGAGGAGATTCAGGCTGCAGACATAGAGATCCGAAGCAATTATCTGAACCAGGGGCAAAATGGAAAAAATTATTTGTTTGACCATATGTCTGATGAACTCCAGGCGCTGATGGAGGATGTCAGGATGGGGAGGAAGAAGCTGTAAATTAACGGAAAGGGCTTCGAGAAATAAAGAATAAGACATTTTCAACACAATTTATTGATGTTGCAAAAGTTCGCTTAATTTTTTAGCTGCAACACTGAGCGGGCGCTCCGTATCCTGAATCAGGCATATGGAGCGCTTCGGCGGTTCTATATGCAGTGGAATTCTGAAAATTTCATTTTTCTCCAAAGCATCCCCGGCAAATTCTTCGGGAAGAAATCCGATTCCAAGCCCGTTTTTCACCATCATCAGAACCTGGTCCATGGTAGCAGCCTCCAAATCCGGCTCCAAGGTTAAGCCGTGTTCCAGGAAAAAGTCCCCATACAATTCATAACTTCTTGATCTTTTATCCATACACACAAAGGAGAACTGTTTCAGTTCCCCGAGATGCCATGTTTTTTCGGAAAACCCGGAAAACTGCGGCCCGCCTACAAGGATTTCCCTGAAATATTTCAGCGGAATTTCTTTTAATGGCCTGGTGATGCCCGATGGATTTGTGATAACGGCAAAATCTACGGTACCGTTTTTCAAAGCCTGTATGGCCTGAGGCGTGGTCTGATTAGAAATCCGTATCCTTACTCCCGGGTATTTCCTGTGAAATTCCCCGAGTTTATGCAGAAGCAGCCCATGCAGTGCCGTTTCGCTGGCTCCGATGGAAACCTGCCCGTTTTGCAGAGACTGCGCTGACCGCAGTTCTTCCTCTCCGGCCTGAATCTGTTCCACAGCCAGGGATACATGCCGGAAGAGCATTTCCCCCTCCGGTGTTAGCTTTACGCCCCTGTTGGAGCGCACCAAAAGTCTGCATCCCAGCTCGTGCTCCAGATTATTCATGGATCTGGTAATATTGGGCTGACTGTTCATCAGAACAGAGGCCGCCTTTGTAAAGCTGTGATATTTCGCTACGAAATAAAAAATTTTATAATAATCATATGTTATATTCATTAAAGTTACTCTGCCTTTCCTTTGGGCGCTGCAATCTCTGTGGCAATCGTTTGCTCTTCGCTATCAATTTCCTTCTTTTTTGGCTGTAATAAATAATAACCGCTGTCTGATATATTATTATGATATAAAAGCGATACGAAATATATATTTTACATCTTGCTTCACAAAAGTATAATATATAAAAGAATAAAAAACAACCCAAACCGACAGCGGTCAACAGGAGGAATCATGAAACCAGAAATTAAAAAAAAGCAAATGTCAGAGTCCATGCCTCTTGCCATATTTCTAACTCTGGCCGGCGGTTTTCAGGACGCCTATTCCTATAACTGCCGCGGCAAAGTCTTTGCCAATGCACAAACCGGTAATATTGTTCTGCTCGGTCAAAATCTGGCCCAGGGCCAATGGAAGACAGCGCTTCATTATCTCATTCCCCTCGCCGCTTTTTTCCTGGGCGTTTATATTACGGAGCGGGTACATTGCCTTTTCAGGGAAAATGACAAAATCCACTGGAGGCAGATTATTCTTCTGATAGAATCTTTTTTACTGATCATCACCGGTTTTCTCCCTCAATCCCTGAATATAAGTGCCAATGCCCTGATGTCCTTTGCCTGTGCCATGCAGGTCAACAGCTTCCGAAAATTTCATGGTCTTCCATGTGCTACTACCATGTGTATCGGCAACATCCGAAGTGCCACGGAAATGCTCTGCAGATATCATATAACCAAAGATAAAACGCTTAGGCGGAAGAGTGCCCACTATTATTTTATCATCCTGGTTTTCGCCATAGGCGCAACTACCGGGGCACTGGTTACTGCACATTTGGGCAGTCAGGCTATCTGGGGATCTTCCTTGCTGCTGCTGGCTGGTTTTATCCTCATGTTTATCAAAGAGCAGCCGGTTTTATGCTGAGGATTGGCTGTGTGCCCTGTGCCCGGCAATATATTTCGCGATGCACGGATAAGAACATTTTTCTTTATATTGCGCTGGCTGCGTAACGGTTCAGCTTGTCTGAACTATTACGGAACATTAAGGGATGCCTATAATTTTAAGATGTTGAAT
>OBXM01000315.1_pt1 | contig 56797 bp, 50 predicted proteins | sample 1538141 | NCBI WGS metagenome assembly OBXM01 (sample SAMEA2580153, study PRJEB22360) | human gut metagenome | biome: human gut; feature: human-associated habitat; material: faeces | place: Denmark | collected 2008/2010 | reverse complement strand
AATTGCTATTATAGATCGTTCAACTTTTTGTGTCCACTCTTATATACTAATACCAGACTTTTACAGATTCAGTACGAAGGAGACATCGGTCAGGCGTTTATCGATGGTGAGATGATTCATGACAATTTTAATAATGGAGCCATATGGGAACTGGGGCTGAAAAATTTTGTGGACCGTTTGGAAAAACAGCCGCTTACCATCTACATTACACCTCTTAAAAAGGGCGCGAGAGTTAATGCACAATCTGCAATGGCAGCCCGGACAGAGGAAGTGGATGAAACGGTAGCAAGCCTGAACAGTGCAGCCGTAAGACCAGTGTATGAGGTGAAACTACTCTATGCTTAGAGAAAATTTGTTATACAGAGGTGGAAAATTGTTGGATGCGCGTGCAGAGGGAAAAACAAAAGACTACCTTTCTAAAACATTACGCGGTTCCTGTTTTATCATAAAACCATTATAATCAGAGTAAAGAAAAACAAACCAGGAGGGAAGAAAGTGAGAAAAAAATTAATTTGTATGGCATTGACAACGGCGGCGCTTTCCGCAGCTATTTTGGCAGGCTGCGGAAAACAGGGGGAGAAGACAGAAAATACTGCGCCATCCGGTACGGTTCAGTCAGACAATTTGCCGGTAAATGAGAATGGAGAGCCAGATCCACTTGGAATCTATCAGGAACCGGTTAAACTGAAGATCGCCCAGGTGGTAAATCCATCGGATACATTTCCGGAGGGACAGTCGGCTACTAAAAACGCATTTTTTGACTACTTCAAAGAAAACCTGAATATTGATGTTGAGGTGCTGTGGCAGTCGGGGAGCGGAGAGGATTATAACGAAAAACTGAATCTGGCGATCTCCAGCGGTGAGCTGCCGGATATCATCTCGGTAAACGCGGCACAGCTGGAAATGCTGATCAAGGCCGAAATGATCGAGGATCTGACTCCGTATTATGAGAAATATGCAGGCGAGACCATGAAAAATGCCATTAATTCCACGGGGGGAAAGTCGCTTGAGGCGGTTACATATGACGATAAAATCATGGCGCTTCCTAATGTAAAGTCGTTTAAGGATGGGTATGATCTTCTCTGGATTCGCCAGGATTGGCTGGACAAGCTAAATCTTGAGGCACCGAAGAATATAGAAGAGCTGCGCAGTGTGGCGAAGGCGTTTATCGAAAATAACATGGGCGGCGCCAATACCGTTGGCCTTTTAGGGCCGTCCTCCAGCAATCTGTTGTACGCAAATTTTCAGCAGTCCAGCGGAACCATGTGCGGTCTCGACGGTATTTTCCAGGGGTGCGGCGCGCTTCCGGGATATTGGGTGAAGGACAGTGAGGGAGAGGTGGTTTACGGCTCCCTGACACCAGAGACGAAAGAGGCATTGTCTGTTCTGGCCGAAATGTACCGGGAGGGAACTTTGGATCAGGAACTCGGTATGAGAAAGGATGCGGATGAAGCCTGGAAATCAGGCCAGGCGGGAATGTTCTTCGGTCCGTGGTGGGTAGGCTATAACCTGGCAGATGCGCTGGCCGTTGATCCGGGGGCAGAGTGGCTGGCATACCCATATCCGCTGACAGATGAGGGGAGATGGGCGCCTCACATGCCCAATCCTTCCGATAGCTTTTATGTGGTGCGCAAAGGTTATGAGCATCCGGAAATTATTTTTATGATCAACAATCAGCTTCTGGTTCCTGAAGTGGGCAATAAATTAGACGGAATGGGAATCTTAAGCGGTTATATTCCGGGCCGTCTCGTGATCAATACGGCGAAGCCTGCGGAAAGTGATGCTCAGATTCTCTTCAAATATTTAGAGACAGGCACCGTTCCGGAATACGATGTGTCAGAACATACGAAAATGGAGATTGATATCAACACTGTAAAAGATTTTAAGCTGGAGCCGTATGACGATTTGGGTATTAAGACATGGAATGTGAGCAAAGATGGCAATTTTGGCCGGATTTACTCCACGCTGGTGGGGGTCGGAGCCATTGACAAGGGATACGAAATCGGGTGTGATGAAGGCTATAGCCTGCTCTATGGCCAGACGGAGAGTATGCAGAAAAAATGGTCGAATTTAAAGAAAATTGAGGATGAAACGTTCCTGAAAATCATCCTGGGGACCATCCCGGTGGATGAATTCGATACATTTGCAGAAGAATGGCATGCCCAGGGAGGCACGGAGATTACCGGGGAAGTTGCTGAGGCTGCGAACAAATAGAACATAGGGTGACAGACAGGAAAAGGGGAGAATGTATCTTCCCTTTTCCCGTAACAGGCTGAGACTGTCGAAATGGAAGGAGTATCGAATGAAAAGAAAACAGAAACAGATTCATTATTGGATTATGGTCATACCGGCGTTACTGTGGCTGGTCCTGATTAATATTGTCCCTATGGGAGGCATTGTTATGGCATTCCAGGATTTTAATCCGGGAAAGGGCATTTTCCATTCTCCCTGGGTAGGACTTGAGAATTTTCAGTATATGATGCAGTTAAAGGATGTAAAAACAATTCTGGGTAATACATTTATCATTGCTGTATTTAAAATTATTGGCAATCTGGTGGTTCCGGTGGCATTTGCACTTCTGCTCAATGAAATTAACCATGCGCTGTTTAAAAGGACGGCTCAGACGCTGGTATATATCCCGCATTTCTTATCCTGGGTAGCCTTAAGCGGGATGCTCCTGGAGATATTTGGCCACAGCGGTCCCATCAATTCGATTCTGATGGGGCTGGGATTTGACCGCCTCTCTTTCTTCCAGAACGGCGGCCTGTTCCGAGGACTGATTATCGGAAGCGATATCTGGAAGGAATTTGGCTTTAAAACGGTGGTCTACTTAGCGGCCTTGACCGGCGTGAGCCCCAGCCTTTACGAGGCGGCAGCTATTGATGGGGCAAACCGGTGGGACAGAATGCGTCACATTACGCTTCCGAGTATTAAGGGTACAATCATCCTGATGATGGTGCTTTCCCTGGGCAACATCTTAAATGCAGGTTTCGACCAGATCTATAATCTTTATAATCCGGCCGTCTACTCTGCGGCGGATATCATCGATACGTGGGTATACCGGGCCGGCCTTGTGGACATGCAGTTTTCACTGGCCTCTGCGGTGGGCCTCCTAAAATCGGTGGTGGGCTTTACTGCAATTTCCGTATCGTACCTGATTGCAAACAAAGTAGCCGATTACAAGATTTTCTAAAGGAGATTACCATGATTGAAAGAAAAACAGCAGCATCGAAAGTGTTTTACCTATTGATTATCTGCATCGTAGTTCTGTTTTCCCTCTCCTGTCTGCTGCCGCTTATCTATACCTTGTCGCTGTCCTTCAGCAGCAAGGAGGCGGTAGCCGCCGGACTGGTGGGATTTTGGCCGGTGGGCTTTACGACGGTCAACTATAAGGAGATTATGAAAGACGTACAGTTTTTCCGCTCATTTATCACGGCGGTCACCCGTGTGGTACTGGCTACGGCGATTTCATTGGGAGTTATGATTCCGGCCTCCTATGCGCTGGCAAAACCGAAGAAAGAGTTTGCACCGCGCAATATCATCATGTGGATCTGTATTTTCTGCATGATGTTTTCCGGCGGCCTGATTCCGTGGTATATGACCATGAAAAATTACGGCCTGATCAACAGTGTGTTCGGTCTGGCGGTCTGCGGCGGCCTTCCGATTTACAACATGATCCTCATGATTAATTTTTTTGAGTCCATATCAAAGGAACTGGAGGAAGCGGCCATTGTAGACGGAGCCGGCCCGTGGCGTATTCTGTTTTCTATCGTGCTGCCGATTTCCAAGCCCATTCTGGCCACAATTGCATTGTTTACCATCGTCAGTCACTGGAATGAATTTTTCCAGGGCTATGTGCTCTCCACGAAGATTGATTATTATCCGCTGCAGTCGTATATCAAGCAGATGGTGGTACAGATCGACTATAGCTCTATTACAGAGGATCAGCTGGCAAATCTGGCGAACCTTTCCAACACGGCGTTGAACTCGGCCAAGATATTTGTTTCCATGCTGCCCATTCTGGCCATCTATCCATTTCTGCAAAAATACTTTGTGTCCGGCATCATGCTGGGTGGTGTGAAGGAATAGGGGGAGAAAAATGAAGGACTTTTTATTAGCTGGAAATGTGCGGATTTTTGGCGAGATGGAAAGCCGCCCGGTCTATCGGGCTGCCGAACGGTTTTACCGGGATGTCAAAAAGACGCTTGAGGCGGGAACCGCCGGGGTGAGCAGGATTTACATTGACTGCAGCCACTGTATGGAGGAGGAAGCCTGGGAAATTCGGGTGAGTGAGTCCGATATCCAGATCCATACTTCCTCAGACTTAGGCCTGGTCTACGCGTTCCACTATCTGAGTGAGAAATATTTGGGAATCCGGCCATTCTGGTTCTGGCTGGACCAGAAGATCGGGATGAAAAAAACGGTTTCCATTCCTGTGGGAACGTATCGTTCGAGGCGGGCAGCCGTGTCATATCGCGGCTGGTTTATTAACGATGAAACCTTTCTGGGACGGTGGAATCCGGGTGATGACGAAGCGTATGCCTGGGAAATGGCTTTCGAGGCGCTGCTGCGCTGCGGCGGAAATATGGTGATTCCGGGAGGTCTGGAAAACTTCGATAAGTATTGTACCCTGGCTTCGGATATGGGACTGAAGCTGACACACCACCATGTGGAACCGTTGGGGGCAGAGATGTTCTCATCAGCATATCCCGATCTGCAGCCGTCGTACCGTATGTATCCGGAACTGTATGAAGCATTATGGCAGAGGGCCATTGAGAAAAGAAAAGGCCAGCAGGCGGTCTGGGCCGTCGGTTTCCGGGGGCAGGGGGACTGTCCGTATTGGGAGAGCGATGGAGAGAGCGCCGAAAAGAGCGAGGAAGAGAAAGGCCGTTTCCTAAGCGGCGTTATAAAGAAGCAGTATGACATGATCCGGAAGGAGATTCCGGAGGCCGTGATCTGCACGAACCTGTATGGAGAGATGATGGAGCTGTACCGGGAAGGTGTTCTAAGCCTGCCGGATGATGTCATAAGGGTATGGGGAGACAATGGATACGGGAAAATGGTGACAAGGAGGAGGGGAAACCATAACCCCAGGACAGAAGCTCTTCCTGTAAACGAGGGGGAGGCAGAGGGAAGACACGGCCTGTATTACCATATCTCCTTTTATGATCTTCAGGCTGCCAGTCATACCACGATGCCGCCCTTTGAACCGGAATACTACCGGGGGGAACTTTTAAAATCGTATAAGCGGGGACTGTCGGACTACTGGATTATTAACTGCTCCAATATCCGTCCCCACGCGCCACTACTGGCCTTACTGGCGAAGCTATGGCAGGATCCGGCCTGCAGAACAGAGGATTTTTACGAGGAGTTTGCCGGGCAGTATTATGGGGAAAACGCGGCTGTGGCTGCCGGGCTGTACCGACGTTATGCGGCTGCTGCGATCCGTTTTGGAGACCAGGAGGATGAGACCGCAGGAGAACAGTTCTATACCCACAGTGTAAAGATCCTGGCACGTCAGTGGATGGCCGATACAGAGAAGGCCGCAGAGCATTTTCAGTGGGCAATTCCGGCAAAGACTCTCCATGAACAGATTTGCTGGCTGGATGAAAGACTTGCGGGAAAGGCTTACGGGTATGAGAAGTATCTGGAGGACTGCGAAAGGGAAGCGCCGGAACTGTCTGATACCCTGACGCTGCAGGTGTGGTTACATTATCTGGGCTGCCTCGGCGTCACACATTTTTGCAGAGCCTGGAGACTGCGGGAGGAGAATCATGGCCTGGAGGCATTTTATGAGTGCGGCCTGGCGGCTGAGGCATTCGCGGAGGCGGATCAGAAGCTGCGGGAGGCTGAGAGGGGAATCTGGAAGAATTTTTATCAGTATGAATGCTTTGCTGATTATAAATTTACGGCTCATATATTGAAACGGTTAATGGGGAGTATTCGCGATGAGGGAGAGGGGCCGGACTATTACCGGTGGCAGATGTGGCTCTATAATCAGGAGACTGGAAAAGGGGAAATCATAACGAATCTGGATAATCACATGACCGAGGCAGAATTTTTCCTGCGTTTGAAGAAATTGCACCATAAGGAGGAAAAGGCCGGGCTTATCGTCTGGAACCGGGTGTAGATGGCGGTGGTTTGCGGGTATTGATTATTCAAAATTAATATGCTTTAATAGATGGTAGACAGCAGTTACGATCAGGAGGTGAGTTTATGAAGACGACGAAAAAGGCGGGAAAAATCCAGAAAGTCTCACTCAGGACAAGGGTTCTTCTTTTATTTATCGTCACGATGCTCACCTCTTTTATCAGTATATCGGTGATTTCGGGACAGATTATCAATCGCGTCACCAAAACAAGGATCGAGTACGCGTACGACAACAGTCTGTCCGTGCTCTTAGGCACGATTGAGAACATCATTGATAGCATGGAGCTTCTGTCCCAGCAGATCGGTTTTGGCATCAACATTGCGGAGGATATTACAGAATTGTACTCCTCTGAGGTGGATTCCTACCACAAAATTGAGCTGAACCAGCAGATCATGGACCGGTTAAGGCAGCTGACCTTCGCCAATATCAATATTGGCCTGGTGTTTTTCGAGTACGGAGACGAAGTGGCGATCAGTAATTTCAATATCACCCGCAGCCTGGAGCTGGATGATCGGTCCTATCTTTGCAGGGCCAATGAACTTTGGTTTTATGGACCGAAAAGGAGTCTGGCCAGTTATAACAGCGGAATGGTACTCTGTCTGATGCGGAAGATCAAACAGCTGACGCCGGAAGCCCGGGATATCTATATGGGAATAGAGACAAACTATGATACGCTGGATAAACTCTTCCGGACAGAAGGGGAAGGCACCAAAGGGCTGGTCTTTATCAACGACAGGGGAGAGATCTGCTACAGCAGCGTGCCGGAGCTCTGCCCGGAGGGAGCGTTATTTCAGGACATCGCCAGAGCGGATGGAATGCTTGGCGGTTACCGCTATTTTAAGAAGGATTCGGAAATGGGTTTCTCCGTTGTGGAGCTTGTGGATATGAAGCTGGAGAAGGGAGCTTACTTAAAAGAATACTACTCTGTGTTCGGAGCTATTATTGCCTTTGTGGGGATTGTGGCCTTTTTATTCGTAGTTGTCTGGAAAAACATCTATTCTCCGCTCCGGCTTTTTGACCGGGAACTGGACCGGCTTTTAGAACAGGAGAATCCGGATGAGGGCTGCGTCATTTTAACCGGAATGCAGGAATATGACCATCTGCTGCGCAGGATTGAAGAGATGCGGCGCCAGATTCAGGAGATGCTGAAGGATATGGTGTCCAGAGAAGAGGAGAAGGGGAGGCTGGAGATTGAAAAGCTTCGGTATCAGATTAATCCTCACTTTTTGATGAATACGCTGAATACCATTCACTGGATGGCCGTCATGAACGGTCAGCAGGATATTGATAAGGCAGTCCAAGCGCTGAACCGTCTCTTATTTTATAATCTGGATAAAGACGGTTACCATACCGATATTGAGAGGGAACTTTCAGCCATGGGCGAATATATGCTGCTTCAGAAGGTGCGCTTATATGACTTTACTTATACTATACGGAGGGAGCCGGAGACAGCCGAATTTTGCTATCCGATCCCGAAGTTTATTCTGCAGCCTGTGATTGAAAATTCCATTGTCCATGGTTACCGTGACGACATGCATATCGAGGTAGTGGTCAGGGATCGAAATGATTGGGTGGAGATTGAGATTTCCGACGATGGTCTGGGAATTTCAAATGAACAGCTTGTCCGGATTCATGAGTATGCGGAGAATAAAAATAGAGAAATGAGAAGGCAGCCGGCCCATGCGATCGGCATCGGCCTGGAGTATGTAATCCAGTCTCTGGAACAGTTTTACTTAAATGTTGGTAAGAAGGGGAGGTTCTCAATCGGGAACCGGGAATCGGGAGGAACGGTAGTGCGCATCCTGGTTCCAAAGATGCATGAGGAGAAGAAAGATGCTGAATGTGTTGATTGTTGACGATGATAAATTGACGAGAAAAGGGCTGATTGCTTCCATGCCCTGGGATAAGTATGAGATGAAGATTGTCGGCGAAGCAGGAAACGGCATCGCGGCATTGGAATTCCTGGAAAAAACACAAGTGGACCTGGTGCTCAGCGATCTGGAAATGCCGCTTATGTCAGGATTGGAATTTATCCAAAAGGCCCAGGCGCGCTATCCCAGGCTGAAATTTGCGGTTCTGACGGTTCACAGTGACTTTGACTATATTCAGCAGGCGCTGCGGCTTGGCGCCATAGACTATATTGCAAAGGTGCAGTTTGACCAGGAAAATTTCGACTCTATCCTAAGCCGCCTTTCTCAGCGTGTCAGAAAGGAGATGGAGAAGGACGGAAGCCTGCCGGCAGGGAAGGGCAGTATGGACAGCGACAGGATTTATGCGCTGGTCGAGGAATTTTCGGAAGGGGAGGATAGTGCGGAGATCTTCTTAAGTCAGAATGATATACGCATGAAAGCAGGATTTCGTGAGGTTATATCCGGTATTTGGATCTGGAATTGTGAGGAAGACTGCCCGGAGGAATACCGGTTTCCGGTGAACTATAACGGCTGTATTTTCATGACTGTAAGCGGTGTGAAGGGAATTCCATGGGATAAGATGGATGCAGTTCTCCTGCGGTATAAGAGGGAAAAGTTCTTCTGGGAATATACCGGAATCAAAGAGGTGCAGGAGAAGGATTACCAGGAGATGCAGCGAAAGGAAGAACCGATTGATGAGGAGACCTTCCGGGAGCTGAAACAACGCTGGCTCTCTTTTCAATGGATTACGGAGGAAAGTTTATTTGAAAAGATCTGTTTCGACTTAAAGAAGAGCAATATAACGGTGGCGAAGCTGTACCATATCATGCTGGCTATGGAGAACGCGTGGAACCAGAATTATGGGATCGTGACGGAGGAACGGTATGAGCTGCCGTCGGAATTTCATACGTGGCAGGAGATTGAACACTGGCTGGAGGGGATGTACCTGCGCACATCAGGGATATTTTCCAATAACCAGTATTCCAATGAAGTGGTTCAGTCTATTATGGAAGCAAAGCGGTATGTAGACGAGCATTTTGACCAGCACCTTGTCAGCAGTGATCTGGCCAGACATTTTCATTTGAGCAGAAGCTATTTCAGCATATGCTTCGGAAAAATTGTGGGAGTGCCGTTCAACGAGTATCTGCGCGGTGTGAGAATCGACAGGGCCAGGGAGTATCTGGTGAAAACGGCTAAAACCATCGGTGAGATATCGGATATGGTGGGATATGAGGATGAAAAGTACTTCAGCAAGGTGTTTAAAAAAATGATGGGAATGAGTCCGGCTGAATACAGGAAACAGAGCTGAAGCAAGAATGAGTATATAGGAACGGAGTTAGTCTATGATGGACAAAGTGTTGATAACAGTGGAAGAAATAAGGAGATCATAAATGTTTAATACGAAAACTGCACCAAGAGAGTTGATGGCAGCACCTGCGACCGTTTCTGCTGACAGTGTGACTCTGGTTTGGGAGAAACCGGAGGTGTACGAACGCGTACAGGGATATGATGTGTATCAGAATGATAGGCTGATCGCCCGTACAAGACCCGATAAAACACATTATACAGTAAGAGGACTTAGCGCATGTACGCCTTATAGATTCGAGGTAGAGGCGGTAATGGAGGGAGAGAACAGATCGGAAAAGTCCAATTCCCTGCAGGTGAAAACGAAACAAATTGGGTCTGTCATTGATGTGACGAAAGAACCATATTGCGTTGACGGAACCGGAACCGTAAATAGTACGGCAAAATTGCAGGCAGCCATTTATCAATGCTGTTCAGGAGATATTGTTCTGATTCCTAAAGGTGCGGTAGTTCTGTCAGGTGCATTGGAATTGAAAAGTGATATGACGCTTCAGATTGATGGAACACTGAAGGGGAGCGAGGACCCGACTGATTACATTTTTCTTAAAGAGAAAAAAAGCAGCTATCCCGGGAAGATAAATAAAGACGGGCTGATTTTGAGCCGATACGAGGGTTGGGAATTGTACTGTTATCGGAGCCTGATTAATGCTGGATATTTAGACCCAGATAACCGAAAAAGGATGACATGTGAAAATATAAGAATCTGTGGTACGGGACGCATCATTGGCGGCGGAATGAAGCTGGGAACTGCCATGAAAAGTATCTATGCAGATAAGGGAAAATACCCGGAATACGTTTCCGATGGAATTGGAGGAAGACGGGCCAGAGGAAGATTACTCAGTTTTATACAGTGTAGAAATGTCCATATTACAGGTATCAATGTAGAGAATCCACCGTGTTGGACAATCCATATGATCTACTGCGATACCGTTACAACGAACGGGATTACGATTCAATCAAGAGGGATTGATAATGGCGATGGCTGGGACCCTGATTCATCTAAGAATATGATGATTTTTGATACGAAATTCGACACAGGGGATGATTGTATCGCCATAAAATCTGGAAAAAACCCGGATGGCAACAGAGTGAATATTCCGACGGAGAATATTCGCATCTTCGATTTAAAGATGCTGGGAGGGAATGGTATGGCGATCGGCAGTGAAGAATCGGGTGGTGTAGATGGCGTTTATTTAAGAGATTGTGTCATTCAAAATACGAGATATGGTCTGGAACTTAAGGCTCAGAGGGCAAGAGGCGGTTATATCAGAAATATAAAGATGCAGGACTGCAGAATTGACAGGTTTCTGGCTCATAGTGTTCCATATAACGCGGATGGAGATGCAGCTCCCGATTTGCCAGTATTTGAAGACATCGAGATAAGAAACTGCACGATTACGGGCAGTGAAAAGGTTGTAGAATTAGAAGGTTTTCTAAAACAGAGTTTTGAAGACAGACAAAATTATGTTAAGAACGTTCTTATGGATAATGTTGTAATAGATGATGAGGCTGGTGAGATTCATTTAAAAGCCTGTGATAAAATTACGTTTCGGAATGTATGCGGGAAAAACGGGTCAAAGCCATACTGCTTCATTGAGCATAATACAGTTTCGAATATCACATTCATTTAAAATGAGTGGTCATTGGAGGATATAGAGAAGCCAAGAGCAGAATTAGGGATTATGCTTTGCAAAAAGATATGCAGTGCTTTAAGAACGAGAGCGAAAGCAAAAGGAGGACATGGAATTAAGAAAAAACGGCATAACCTTTTAACTTTTTTGTTCAAAGTATTGACATAGGTCCAGAGAGCAGTTTTGGATGACACCGGAGCGTTACCGAAAGAGCAGCCGGAGGGGGAACCTGCCGGAATAATATCGATAAAAATTGATAACTTGTGAAATAATATTTTTCTCCGATTAGGATACAGGTTCTTGACATGGGCATAATAAAACAATTGAAAACACAGGGGCCAACCTACAACAAAACGCCGCCATTGGAGACAATGGACGGCGTTTTGTCGTGTAAGGCGAGACGTGACCTAATGTTGACTACCCCCCGCTCACTACTGGACATTTTGTCCAGAGGTCATCAACATGGCTCTTGTGGGTATATATCCCCCGTCGCCGCATTACAAAAAGCACAGGCGGGGCTGTCTGTCAAGGGCGCGTAAGCGCCGCCGCTTGCGGCGGTTTACCCTTGACGGGCGGCCCTGGCTGTGCTATCCACCGGGGCGCGGCGGGGGATATATCCTCCAGAGCCGCCCCCTTTTCCATGATTGGAAAAGGGGGGGGATTAGGTTGAACCCGTATATTAAAAGCGGAGTGTTGAAAACGGAAAATACGCAAAACATGAGGGCTGGTCTGTTAGCTTTTAGCCTTAAAAAAGCCGCTTGTTTGAACCGCTTTACGAGGCTTGATTTGGAGAGGCTGGTATCTTTCTATGGCCTGCCCCTTTTTGAACTTTAAGGCGTAACATTTAGAGCCGGAGAGTGGACAATTAGGCCCTTGGCAACCCGCTTATTTTAAGCCTTTGCGGGGCCTGTTTCGTAGGAGGTGGTATCTTTCTATGTCCCGCCCCAGTTCTGTCTTGATACTGTCCACTCTTATGAATACTTTCGGCGGAGAAAAGGCCCTCTATGCAGAGTACCACACGGTCTATCGGGATATGCGGTAGGCCCTGGCCGTCAAGACGGACATCGACCATCTTCTGGGGATCACGGCCCCCGGCAGGGATAAGGAGCGGGCGCGATAGCGCCGGGGACGCAGTCATCACTTCTGGACATTTTGTCCAGAAGTGGCGGGTTTGGGGAGCAACCCCAACAAGCATTTTTGCGACTCCGGCGGGGCCGCAAAAATCGCAAGCGTTATACGCTTGCCCTGCTTGCCGTTAGCGCGCAATCCAGTGTTTTTACTTGTACGCTGGCTTTTTAGACCTCAGATCACCTCAAAATTGATAATTGACATATGCGAATGTTCGTGATACTATAATTATACCGCGTTCGGTTTAATTATAAGGAGGGATATGATGTCGCGCACACAGAAAGACTTTGCGCCGCGCAAAGAGAAACTGATTCAAATTGCTTTGGATCAGTTTCTCGAAAAGGGTTATGAAAATACAACCATTACCGACTTGCAAAAAGCGTTTGGGCTCACTAAAGGCGGTATGTATCATTACTTCTCTGGCAAAGAAGAAATACTTGATACCGTGATTGAAAAGGGGCTCGGTGATTTAATTGATGAATGGCGCAATCAGATTAAGGCGTTACCAGAGAAAGACAGATTGATGTTTGTATTATTTACAAACACAGCGAACAGTTTTTCAAGCCGTCTAATTCAATATGGTAAGTCGGGAGAAAGCTCAATCGTAACCTACAAACTGCGGGAACAGCGTTTGAAGAGGCTGGTTCCCCTGGTAACAGAAATTATCAAACAGTACATGGACAGTGGGTTTTACACCTGTGAGTATCCTGAAGAAATAGCTGAAATCGCTTTGTTATTGGCTATCTCCATCGGCGATCAATTATTTGGCCTACCCACAGATTTGGATCAGAGTAAGAGACGCATCGACACCATAATAGCCTTGTGGAGAAATTGTGTGCACCCTCCTGAAAGCCATTTGGATGAATTGCGTGATAACTTAAACCGTTTTTACAAGGAATGCATGACAGCCATTAACCCTTAAAAGCATCGCTCACATAAAAGGAGAATGTCACATGAAACAAACGAAAGCACAACTTTGGAACAAGGATTTTACGCTGGTCGTAATAGGCCAAATTATCTCACTGTTCGGTAATGCTGTTCTTCGCTTTGCTCTGCCGCTCTATATCTTGGAGCAAAGCGGTTCCCCCGCCCTATTTGGGCAAGTTTCCGCACTGGCTTTTTTACCTATGATCCTGCTTTCGCCAGTGGGAGGCATTATCGCTGACCGTGTGAATAAACAACGTATTATGGTTGTCTTAGATTTTATTACCTCCGCTTTGGTTTTTGGCTATATTGCCATAAGTGGTTATTTTTCAACCATAGCCATTGTAGTTGTGCTGATGATGGCACTCTATGCCATTCAAGGGGCGTATAGTCCAGCGGTGCAAGCTAGCATCCCATTACTGGTGGAAGAGGATAAGCTGGTTCCCGCAAACGCCGCCGTAAACCTTGTAAACTCACTATCTAATATGCTGGGGCCAGTCATAGGCGGAGTACTTTACGGGACATTTGGACTTCCCATAGTGCTTATTGTAAGCGCCATATGTTTTTTTCTCTCAGCGGTTATGGAACTATTCATCAAAATACCGTACACAAAGCAAGAATCTACCGGAAATATGTGGGATATAGTGAAAAAAGATATGGGAAGCAGCCTCAGCTTTATGTTCAAAACTAAGCCGATTTTAGCTAAAATCATCTCGATTATGACGTTGTTTGAACTATTTGCCAGCTCAGTACTTATTATCGGCCTGCCGGTGTTGATTACACAAACATATGCACTATCCAGCCAATGGCTCGGTGTGACACAAGGCGTTATGATGGGTGGCGGATTAGTGGGCGGAGTGCTGGCTGGAGTGCTGGCAAAAAAATTATCTATACAAAAAATACACCGATTACTGTTACTGATAGCTTTGTGTTTTGTACCGATTGTGTTAGGACTACTGTTAGGCGTTTCTGCTATAATTGGCTATGGCATCATTACTGCGGCTTGCTTTTTTGCGATGATTGCCGGTGTACTGATGCGTGTGCAGTTGTTTGCATTCATCCAGCAGGTGGTTCCTAAAGAAATGATGGGTAAGGTGTTTTCCTGCTTAATGGCAATTAATCTTTGTGCTCAGCCTGTGGGCCAATGGCTTGCTGGCTGGTGCTTTGAGCGTTTTGCAGATTTGCCGTGGGTCGTGTTATTAGCGGCTGTCGTACTTTCCAGTTTAATATCCGTCTATTCCCGCAGTTGTTTCCACAAAATCGCAGTATAGTTTATCCCATCCCAACGAAAACCTGGCTAATTTAAGTTTGAAGAGTTGTGCAGAAGGATTTTATAAACAAAGCTGTCCGGTACTTCTGGACATTTTGTCTAGAGGTTGTAAATGACCAGTATTCAGAAAGGAGGGCTACACTATGAACGCGGAGCATCGAGTTTTGATTATTGATGGCGATTTGAATAACTGCAAAGCCATCAAGTACGCCTTGACCGAGTATGGTATCGGCGCTTATTACACACTATCCGTTGTAGACGGCATTGAGCGCCTTACCCACCATAAATACGAGCTTGTGATCCTGGACATCTCCCTATCGGAAACAGACGGGCTCCAACTGCTCCGGTTCATGCGGCAAATGAGGAATATGCCGATCCTGGTGCTGTCCTTTCAGGGCTCCATTGAGCACAGGGCGCGGGCCTATGAAATGGGAGCGGATGATTTCATACAAAAGCCCCTGGAGATCCAGGAGTGCCTGCTACGGGCCCAAGCCCTGCTCCGGCGTTATAACGCCGCCGCCCCGCCTCTGCCCGGTCAGCGGTGCTATACCATTGTCACGTTTGAAAACCTGTTAATCGATCCCCTTACCCGCCGCGTGGTCTACAATGGGCGGGAATTGGACTTGCCCCGCCGGGAGTTTGATCTGCTGTATGTGTTATCCTCTCAGGCAGGGAGGGTACTCACCCATGAACAACTGCGCTACTATGTATGGGGCGATGATTTTTCTGGTAACGAAACCAACGCCATCCCCGCTAGTGTGAGCAGCCTGCGGCAAAAGCTGGACGGCGGGGAGTGCATTGAAAACGTCCGGGGTGTGGGCTACCGTTTCAATGACCCCGCGCACAAAAAGAAATAGAACTCCTTTATTACGGGAAAAAAAGTTTACAAAATATTTATCGTTAGAGGTTTCTCATTCGGCCCCAAAGTGCGGTTGATACATAGAGGGATATTTTTTCTTTCCTGACACAAAACGGGCGACTTCTGGACAAAATGTCCAGAGGTCGCCCGTTCCCCTTGGCGGCGGCATCCTTGCCCCAAGGGGCCGGCAGAGGTATAATATAGTTGTAGGTAGGCTCCTGTTCTAACGGAAAAGGAGCTAATTATGGATAACAGAATAGACGCGATTTACGGCAGACAATCCATTGACAAAAAGGACAGTATCAGCATTGAAAGCCAGTTTGAGTTTTGCCGGTACGAATTAAAAGGCGGTGAGGGAAAGGAATATAAAGACAAGGGCTATTCCGGCAAAAACATTGACCGCCCCGACTTCCAGCGGCTTTTGGGTGACATCAGGGTCGGGCTGATTAAGCGGGTGGTCGTTTACAAGCTGGACAGGATCAGCCGCTCCATCGTGGACTTCGCAAAGCTCATGGAAATATTCAAGCAGTACAATGTGGAGTTTGTCTCCTGCACAGAAAAGTTTGACACGTCAACCCCGATGGGCCGGGCGATGCTCAATATCTGTATTGTGTTCGCGCAACTGGAACGTGAAAGCATCCAAATGCGTGTAACGGACGCCTTTTATTCCCGGTGCGCAAAAGGCTACTATATGCGGGGCCGGGCGGCCTATGGTTTTGATTTGGAGCCCATCGTCATGGACGGGATTAAAACGAAAAAGCTGGTGGAAAACGCGGAGATGGATTACGTCGAGATGATGTTTGAAATGTATGCGGAGCCGGAAACCTCATACGGGGATATAACCCGGTACTTCACCACGCAGAACATTCTGGTGTATGAGAAAACGCTCAAACGTGGTTTTTTAGGCCAGCTTTTAAGAAACCCGGTTTACGTTCAGGCCGATATGGATATTTACGAATACTTCAAGGCCCAGGGCGTGAAAATCGAAAGCCCGCCGGAACTGTTCACGGGTGATTATGGGTGCTATCTCTACCAGGGACGGGAGGGTGAGGAACCGATCCTCGTCATAGCGCCCCACAAGGGCTGTATCCCGTCGGGGCTCTGGCTGGCCGTCCAGCACAAGCGGTCACAAAACACCACGTTCCAGAATGGCCGCAAATGTCATAATACATGGCTGGCCGGAAAAATTAAGTGCGGCTGTTGCGGATATGCCCTTGCAAGTCTCAACGCGCCGAATGGCGTTACATACTTACGGTGTAAACAACGCACGGAAAATAAAGGCTGTCAAGGTGCGGGCACTTTGACAAAACAGGTGCTTGAACAAGCCGTGTATGAGGAAATGGTTAAGAAAATGCGGATATTCTAAACGCTGAAAGGCGGCAGGACTGCAAGCTACAATCCGAAACTGACCGCCGCCCGCGCCGCGCTTGCTAAAACGGAAAGCGAGATTGAAAAACTGCTTGACACGCTTTCCGGCGCACCCCCCACCTTGCTACAATACGCAAACAGCCGAATCGAGGAATTGGACGGGCAACGGCAAGCCCAGGCAAAACTGGTGGCCGACCTTACCGCTAATTCCGTTTCGTCCTCTCAGGTCGCAAGCATAAGCGGCTATCTGCGGGACTGGGAGTTCGTTGACTTCGACGACAAGCGCCGGGTGCTTGACACTCTTGTTTCACAAGTGCGGGCCACGAGTGAGCAAGTCGTGATACATTGGAAACTTTGAACCTTTATCACTTCGCATTATACCATTGTCAAGAACCATTATGATAGTAGTAAAAAAACAAAAGGAGAAATATTTTATGGAAGAAGAGTTAAAGAAGTACGAAGACTATCTGATATACGATGAGAAAAGCCGTGCGACAGTTGAAAAATATCTCCGCGATGTCAGGAAATATTTTCTCTTTTCAGGGGAACAGCCATTGTCAGATGGATCTGAATGGATATCCAAAGAGCTTGTTATGAAATATAAAAAAGAATTGGTGAGCCGGTATCGCCCTTCCAGCGTCAACTCGATGCTGGCGGCATTGAACAGCTATCTGTCGTATAAAGGCAGAATGGACTGCCATGTAAAACTTCTAAAAATACAGAAGAAGGTGTTCTGTGATCGGAACAGGGAGCTGAGCCGCAATGAATATATCAGGCTGGTGGAGGAGGCCAGGAGGGAAAACAAGGAGCGTTTAGCTCTTATTATGGAACCGGTGGCTTCATGTGATTTGCAACACACCGTACTGCAATAAGCGGCTAATCGAGGCAAGAATTTTAATAAACCGGGCTCATGATCAGGGCTCTGTCTCTTTGTACGACGGAGAGAAGCCCGTGAGGCTGAACGTGGTTCAGAGGACGGAAAAGGAAGAATTCTTTCACGATACACAACTGGAACCCTGGTATGATGATGTAGTCGAATACCTCGTTGAATTCGAACTGGAATTTAAGGGAATGGAACACATCTGCCTGGATATCAGACCGTGTTCCATTCGGGAAGAAGAGACAAAACCGGCGGATATGATTTTTAATGACTATTACGAGCTGACGGCAGGAAAACGCGGAATAACCGTAAAAAGCAAGGCAAATGGGCGCATTTATGAAAACCAGCATGTCTGGACTTCGCTTCCGGATGACGGCGACAGCTATACCTTTTCACCGCCGCCAAAATCCCTTCCTGTTTTGGGCAGGGTGGTGCGTTCGGAATGCAGAAAAGACAGCATGAAGCAGACCATGGACATCACATGGCTTCTCGAACTGCCGCCCCATCCTTCGGAAGAGGGAAAAGAGGAGAAAGTCACGGTCGTTACAAGAATTCAGCTCCTTGACGGAGACCCGATGATCTATGTCAGAAGCAGGGTGAGCAATCAGGCGGCGAATCATAAGCTGAGGATAGAATTTACTCTGCCCGCATTTTTGTATCATGAAAGTGATACCGTCTTCGATCTGGTGAAGAGACCGGTGCGTGCTCCTTTTCCGGCAGCGGCGGCAAAGGGGGAAGAGGCGGCGGTCGGCCAGGACCCCACCTCCTCTCAAATTTATGCAGGAGATCTTCAGATTGTCCACATCGGCATGCAGGAGTATGAGGTGGAACGAAGCGGGGAGCAATGCGTCTGCCGCTTGACTGCGCTGCGCTGTATCGGAGCTTTGTCGCGGCGGGATCTGCGGACAAGAGGGGGAGGCGCAGGACCGGGATACCAGACGCCGGATGCGCAGGGGAACGGAGAGTGGGAATTCGAATATGGACTGATCTATGGGCCGGAGTTTTTTACACCAGAACATGCAGTCCGGTTAAAGACAGAACCACTGGTGAAACAGAGCTGCTGTCGGGCCGATCGTGAGCTTCGGCTGTGGATCGAAGGCGAGCCGCTCTATTCCTCCTACCAGTTTTCGGGTGGACATGAGGTCCTGCGGCTATTTAATCAGCAGGAGGAAGAGGAGACGTGGACCCTCCATTTGGGGGAGAAAAAGAGGGTTTGGCTCAGCGATTTAAAGGGGCAAAAGAAGGAATTTCTGGGAGATGGGCTGGAGATTGCGATTACAGCCCCGGGAAAGAAAATTATAACAGTAAGGATGGAGAAGTCATGAAACGTAATTTCATATGAAGAAATGTAATAGAGTACAGGCTTGTATTGGCCTGTACTCTATTTATTACCAATAATACTGAAGATCTTCCCAAAAGACAGCCTCAACGTGACAATGCCGTATATCATCAGAATCAGCAGCCATGTAACGGCAGGATTTGGTTTAGCATATAATATCAAAGAAATATTGACATTTTTCTGTTCCAGGTGAACAAGCTTAGAAATTGTCAATATACGTTAAAGATCTATTGATGCTGGCGGTACAGGCCGTTAAAATTCCCTGTCTGAATGTCAGGGATACGGAAGGAATCATCCTGCACAGTGATCTTGGCAGTCAGTACACCAACCAGGCATTTGAGAGTTATTTATCCACAAAAGGGATGATACATTCTTTCAGCCGAAAAGGAAATCCTTATGATAATGCCTTTATCTTCATACTTATCAGGATGCCGAAGAGGCCGGCAAGGCAATCTTCAAGTATATAGAATCCTGGTATAACCGTAAACGGATTCACAGTGCCATTGATTATATGACGCCTCAGCGAAAGGAAGATGAGGAGCTAAAAAAGGGGCATAATCTTTTGACTTTTTTTGTCCAAAGTATTGACATAGATCCAGTGTCACTACTCTAAAGATGTTGATTTCTTCTGCCTCATATAATGTTTAATCAAACGATTGAGAGTTTGATTCAATTGTGCGATAATTTCAAGCAATCTTTCATTTTCTTTCAAAATCCGCATATATTCCATCTTTATAAATTGCAGTTCTTCACTATCATTCATAGGGAATGCCTCCTCAAGTTCAATATTCTTGTGAATAATATAAGCTGTTTTCGACATTTTGAAAAGCAAAACAGGTCGCAAAAATCGACAAGTTTTCTATTATCTCAATTCTTAATAATCTCTCCATCCCTGTAGGGAAAATGCGGGCCCACGCGATTGACAGGCGGAATACCTTGAAGCCCATCTCTGCCCGTCGCCATTTATTTTCACCGTATCCATATCCACATGGATCAGAATCTCCACGCCGGAACCCAGCCGTATGCCAATCGAGTGTCCGGTTGGAAAGAAACTCACTACTTCTCCATCCGTTAGGGCAGTAAGATATGATATCCGAAATCCATTTTCGGCGGACAGTGACCGGGCGACGCAATTCTTTATGATTTAAGTCCTTGAATACCGTATCATTGGTTTTTACAAGGATGCCAAGTTTCATGCCGGAAGAAAGAATCCCATAGCGGGTAAAATTTCCGTTTGTACAGCAGGTCCGGAGATAAATACCATATTTCGGCAATAGAGCCTATATCATGTGCGCATAATAATGTGTGTCTTTATTTGTTGACCCCATTACCTCGTGTTTTCAAATTGCAATATCCAGATAACGTATGCAAAACCATAGATATCACGTTGGTAGATCGAACAACATAGATGAGTTAAAATAACAGTTGTTTATATGTTGGCTAGATCGTTGCAGGCATAATTATTCTGAGTTCAATCTATTGTATTATCCGCTGTATTTTGGTATATTTATATAAACAGTCATATATGGACAAAGCAACGATTGATCACAGTCGTTTACCTGAATGCAATAGTTGCGAATAGGATCAAGCCCGAATAAATTCGTGTAAGGCTAAGCCAATTACACACTTTTAATATTTAGGGTTCTAATAATATTACAAATACGCAAGTATATCTGAATGGAGGGCATAATAATGTCACGAAAACGAGGTTCCTTAAGCAGATCTAAATTAGCTGTCCTTTTGTCGTTTGCAACCATTGCAAACCTGTCCGGATGTGGTCAGAAAGAGTTGGAGACGGGCCCTGTCAGACAGTATGAAAGTGAGGAACGTATAGCAGTAAATTTGTTTTGTGATGAAGCAATATCTTCTGGCATATGGTCAGAGCCGATTACCAGTAAAGACGGTACACGCATTCAGATAATTGATGAGGCAGCCAGCTATTATAATGAGGAAGGAACGGAGGCATATCGCAGTTTTTTGCGCAACCGCCTGCAGGATACCTCGGAGGTTGATTTATATATCATTACAGCAGAAGATGTGATTGATTACCATAAACTCAATCTTTGGTGCGATTTAAGCAAGTTAAAAGGGGTTGGCTATCTAACAGAGGATGCTTTGCTCCAAAGCACTTATCGCGGAGAAGTATTTTCTATTCCTCTTACATACACTGGTTTTGGATTTTATTGGAATTTGGATATTTTGAAGCGCTATCAGCTGGAAGTTCCTCAGAATTTGGAAGAATTTCTGACTGTTTGCCAGGTGTTGAAGGAAAATGGTATCGTACCTTATATCGGAAATATGGGGTATGCCCTAACTGTCCCAGCGATGGCTGCGGGGTTTGCTGATCTTTATGCTGCAAGCGATCATGATGAAAGGATTGCAGCGCTGTCTACAGGGGAAACGCCTGTCAGCAAATACATGGAAAAAGGGTTCGAACTTATAGAGCTTATGCGCGACAAAGGATATATCGATGTCGATTTTTCATTAAATTCATTTCCAAAGAATACGGATAGAGCGGCTTTTCTGGCTGGTGAGGGGGCATTTTACTGCGACTCTTTGGGAGCTGATTTGAGTGGGGCGGTTTTTCCTGTTATTATGACTGGTATTCCTGTTTTGGAAAAAGGCCAGGTCAGCATAGTTGGGGCGAATTTTCGCGTCGCTGTTAATCCGAATAGTACAAAATGGGGGTATGCGATTGAGGTGTTGGAATATCTCTCTGCTCCGGAACAGTCCAGCCAATTCGCTAAAGAGCATGGGGAAATGTCAACGATTGCGGGGAGTGACACCAGCTATCTTGGAGAACAGTACCAGGATTTTGCTGCACTTGTCCAGTCAGGAGGACAGATCCCGAATCAGGATTTTAATCTTACATTTAATACATGGTCAAATATTCGTGACATATGCAGAGAAATTCTACAGGGTCAGACTGCCAGTCAGGCAGCAAGGCATTACGATGAGATTCAGCAAAAGGAAATAGCAGAATCTGGGGAGCCTGAGAGGTGAACACAAAATGAAAAAAACGAGACGTAGCGATAAGATTACATTAATCCTGCTGGGGACTGCATCGGCAATTTTACTCATAATTATTATAGTTGTATCGTTTTTGTCATTACAGATCAAAAAAAATCTGCAGGATAGCGCTTTTGATTATTTGATGAGTTCCGCTGAAATTATACGACGCAGTGCAGATGATGCAGTGGGTGAGGACCTGGATATGCTTGAACTCTATGCAGCGCAGATCGATAACTTCGATTCGGAACAGCTTCAGAGCTCCATGAAGATTTTCAACGGTATTTGCGGGCATATAGTAACCTATTATGCAGATCTCTGCGGGCAGGGATTTTCCAGCAGCGGAGAATACTTTTCAACAGATATGCTTATTGTAAAAGAAACAGCATTATCTACAGGAAAAGCCTCATTTTCGAACAGCTACACAGACGAAGCGGGTAGAAACCAGATTGTCCTGCAGGCTCCAGTGATCCGGGATAATCAGATTGTTGGTGCTTTTTATTCCTGCGTTGTAACACAGAAATACTATACGGATGAAAATTTTGCTTTTCGTGATGGGGCAGGAAGGGCCTTTATTATCAACAGTGATGACGGAGCGTGGGTTGTTAAAGGTCCTGTTTCCGGCTTGATTCCTGCGGGAACTTTCGATATGTATGAGGCTCTGACAGTGGCTGGTAATGACGAAATTCTGCTTGCCAAAATTCAGGAGGCGGTCCGGGAGAAGAAAAGAGAAATTTTTTGCATAAAAACAGGATCCTCTCAGAGGGTTGGATATATGGCGGTAACACCGAGCTTACGACATTCAAACTGGTGCTTGGCGGCCGTGATACCGTCAGAGAATTTACAGGGGCAGGCGCAAACAGTCACCCTGATGCTGCGTATTATTCAAGGCGCAGTGTTTGGAGGCATTGTGCTGGTGCTGATTGTTATATTATATTACAACAGAGAACGGCAGCGCAGACATTTAGACGAAATGCGTAAAAAGGTGGAGCATGAAAGCCGTGCGCGAGAAAAACGGCTGTCAGAGATTACGATGCGAGAGTACGATTTTCAGATTATTGTCGACCTGGAAACGATGGATTGCAGGCAAGAGGTTTATGCCAAGCAGGGCTGGCAATGGGATACCACATTTAAGGGAGACTTTGGACAGTCATTTAGGGCTTTCTGTCAGAAATGTGTGGCATCAGAAGATGTACCAATCCTGACCGCTTTTTGTGGCCCAGACTGTTTACGAGATATGAATACACAGGGAGAAGTTTCTAATAAAGCAGTTCAGATAAAGACTTTTCAGGACAATGTGGCTGTGTGGTATGAATGTTCTCTTTCTCTGGGGGAAGCTGAAGGGCATAACTGCGTCTTCTTATTGAACAAAAATGTGACTGAGAGTTTTTTTGCCAGAAAACAGCTTGAGCAGATGAATGAGGAACTGGCTCAGCGTCTGGAGGAACTTCAAACGACCCAGGGAGCTCTTCAAGTGGCCTTGGAACAGGCAAAATCAGCAAATAAAGCCAAATCGTTGTTTTTAGCAAATATGAGTCACGATATCCGGACTCCTATGAACGCTGTAATGGGAATGACGCAAATAGCGGTACAAAATGTTAAAAATCCGGAGAAGGTAAGGGAATGCTTAAACATGATTCGGGTATCTTCAGAGCATCTGCTGGGGTTGATCAATGACATTTTGGATATGAGCAAGATTGAAAGTGGAAAGATGGTACTGGCAGAAGCTGATTTTACACTATCTGAGGTCATACAGCGGATCTTAACAATCATATATCCGTTGTGTATAAAAAAAGGTCAGCACTTTTATGTGGAATTAGGGAATATCCAACATGAAGCTTTTTGCGGAGATATGCTTCGCTTGAATCAGGTTTTAATTAATCTGTTGAATAATGCCAATAAGTTTACACCGGAAGGCGGAGAAATTTGTTTAGGTATTTCGGAACTGCCGGTTGAGGATGAACTTATGACAGCCTACTGCTTTGAGGTCTCAGATAATGGAATAGGTATTGAGCCAAAATATCAGGCAAATCTGTTTCAGGCCTTTGATCGTGGAGCTACATCAGCTACAAATCAGGTGGAAGGTACCGGTCTTGGGCTTGCTATTGCAATGAGTATTGTTAAAGCGATGTCTGGAACACTAAAGGTAGAAAGTGAGCCTGGACATGGTACGAAATTTACTGCAGTGGTTTATTTCTCTTTAAGTTCTACGGCAATAGAAAATGATATGCTTGATATTCCGGAGGAGTACCAAGCGTTGGTTGTGGATGAAAACTCTAAAAATATGAATCGAATTGTCAATCTGTTAGAGAAAACCGGGATTACATCTGAGGGAGTGCTTTCTGGCAATCAGGCGATTGAAAAGGCAGCTTCCAAAAACTATAATATTGTTCTCCTGAGTGATTCATTGAAGGATATGTCCTTTACAGAGACAGTTCAAAGGATTCGGGATATACCAGGAATGGATCAGGCTGTATTCTGGATACTTACGTATGACTGGACTCAGATACAGGATGCGGCTATTAAGGCTGGAGCAGCAGGCTTTTTAAGCAAGCCCGTGTTCCAGGGGACTCTGCGGCAGAAGCTGCGCGAGTATTTGAACGTGGGAGCGGCCATCATTGACCAGCAGGCAGAATCCATGATTGGAAGGACCTTCCTTATCGTTGAAGATAATGCGATTAATGCAATGATTGCATGTACATTTCTTGAATCCCAAGGAGCGATGACAGAAATCGCGAGCAACGGAAAAGAAGCAGTTGAGATTTTTGAACATAGTGAACCAGCATATTTCTCTGCAATTTTTATGGACGTTCAGATGCCTGTCATGAATGGATATGAGGCTACAGAACAGATCAGGTTATTATCCCATCCACAGGCAAAGACAATTCCCATCATAGCGATGACGGCAAATGCATTCAGTGAAGATATTCAGGCAGCATATAAATCAGGAATGAATAGTTATCTGAGCAAACCGATTGATTTGGATCTTATCATTGAAACTTTAAGAAAATTAAATATTATTTAAAAAAGCTTATGTTATCTAGATTCAAACTGGATTGAGAAAAATGAATGCTGCCAGAAGGTAATCCGGCAGCATTCATTTTTCTTATTTTAAACATTCTAAATATCGTGCTATTCTTTTTCTAAATCATTTTCTTCTAAGGGGGCAGGCATCTGAACTAGGAGCCCCAGTGCGTCTGCAGAATCAGATATCTGGAGCATTAGTTCCTTTAGCAGGGCATGGAAGGTTTCGCTGCATCCGGATTCTAAGGCTTCTACAATCCTATTCTGAGCTGGGATGATACGTCCGCTCTCGATTGTCTCTGCATACAGCAAGGGCAAACCAAGAAGAAGAATCTCGTTGAACTTTCCCCAAATCTCTGAAAAACCTACGAGATTGCCGAATAAGTAGTCCGTGCAAATAAGAAATGCCGTTGCACTATCATCGGCCGGCAGTGCCTGAAGCCGATTAAGGTGCGTTTGAGTATCCTTTACCTCAGAATTAGCCTGCAATGCAGCTGAATCGTAGGCGAGGCAGATCATCTGCATGACTTCCCGGACCATAATTATGATTTTCTTAATCACTATAGAATGGAGCCTGGCAACTTCTATTACCGGAACAGTTATCTGAGTTCCTATCCCCTGTGACGTTGCAACTACACCCAACTGCCCCAATAAATCAATGGTTCTTCGTATAGTCCGGAAGGAGACTGCATACTCTTCCGCCATGGCTCCATAGGTTGGCAGAAACTGATTTGCAGAGTACTCCCTATTTATATAAATTCGGTTAATTAACTGCGCTGCCAATGAATAACACAATTGGGGACGCTCCCGGTAGACGCCCCACACGAAAGGGACCGGCTTCTGGAGTGGATGTTCATGTGCTGCCCGGGCCATGAGGGATCGAAGGGTATCATCCATTAAAGCCTGGATCTGGAGATAGATACGGAAGAGTTCTGTACGATCGTTGTGATCACAGGCAGTCATAATCTGATGAGCCAATGTCTGAAACTTCTGTTTTGCTATTATACCGGCATCAGCCCCACGACTGGTCAACGCATGAGGGAACTGATAGAAAGAAATAATCTCATTAAAGAGATCGAATGCCAGACGGTTTTTAAGGGCCAGGATCATAGCGTGACCCAAGAAGAAAGAAATATAAAAGTTGCCTTTCTCCAGGTTGGCGGCTATGTCTTTAATCTCATTTAACTCAGACCGTTTTAGGTGTTGACACCCTTCCTGCATGAATGGCAAAAACAAAACTTTCAACGCGCGGTTTAACTCTAAAATGGCGTCCTTACGGGCCAAATAATAGTTGCGTATATTGATACGGCAGTCTTCCGGTGTGGCATCATAAACCACAGTGGTCTTGCGCCCGGAAGATACTGCGATATAACCATCTGCCTGAAGCTGTAAATAAGCATTACGAACCGTTAGCGGAGAGGCCCGATAAACACTGCAAAGAAGCTCAATAGAGGGCAAAAAGTCGCCCTTCTTGTAATAGCCAAATGTAATCTGGGATGCAAAAAACTTATAGATCAGGCTATAGCGTACACTCTTCACAATTATCTTCCCTCCTTAATTTTGAGTATATCGTGAATTATACCAGATTTCGTCAATGAAATCCACATATAATGCGAGCCAGGATTGACGGATTACCTTAGATTTCCTTGGTGTGCAGAAATTATGGGATGAGTGTAATGCAGTATTCGGCAAAGTAAATCAGCGATTAACAGCGCATTATCTTGCAGATAAATGTGAAATATGATATTGTTAAACAGAAACATACATATATGGACACATTATTGATCGTTGGAAAGATGCCTTATGGTAGTGATCAATTTAAAGGATCGCTTTTATAAAAATTAGTTGATTATAGGAAGGGGAAACGATATGAAAGGGTGGGTACATAAATTAGGGTTAATAGGGATATCCATCATTTTGATTCTTATGGGTTCTAGCCAGAGCTTTGCAGACGACGGCACCAAAGATATCGTTTTGAAGGTAGCGTTCCCTCAGGCTGCCGGGGTGAATGAGGTCTATGAAGATGGTACCTATGGCGGATTTACATACGACTGGCTGTATGAAATATCAAAATATACTGGCTGGAAATATGAATTTTATAACGGAGAAGCTACCGAAATTTTGGACGATATGATTTTGGGAGAATATGACATCATGGGCGGAATGCTCTATTATGAGGGGTATGAAAAAATGTTTTGCTATCCTCAATATATTATGGGGCAAAACTATTCTCTTTTAATGTATAGCCAGGCTGACAGTTCCGTCAAGAGTTTTGATTATGCTACGCTGAATGGCAAGCGTATTGGCGTTCTGAAAAAAGCAGTCGGCAAAATTGAACGCCTGGAGAAGTTCCTGGACTTCAATAATTTAAAGTGTGAGCTTGTTTATTATGAAGATATAATGGCTTATGAGTCCTGTTTAGACGCCGGTGAAGTGGATCTATTTTACGGCAGCGATGTCTATTTGAAAGATAATTATAATGTGGCTGCAAAAATAGAAGCGGATCCATATTATCTTGTAACTGCACTTAAAAGACCAGATCTTTGTGAAGAACTATCTGAAGCGATGAGTGCCATTTATTCTGCAAATCCCAACTTCGCAAAAGAGTTATATTTTAAGTATTTTCCGGAAAGTTATATCAATTCCATAAGCTTTACTCAACAGGAAATAGACTTTATTTCAACTGCGAACCCGATTAAGATAGCAGTTCTTAATGAGAGATATCCATTGTTTTACCATGTAGATCACAAAGAAAGAGGGATTATCCCAGCCTTCATCCAATTATTGTCAGCGCGTACAGGGCTCTCATTTGAATATGTGTGTGCGGAATCCTATGAGGATCAGCTGGCCCTTGTTCAGGCTGGAAAAGCGGATATTGTAGGTGGTTTTATGAATGGTGATGTGTCGGCAGACTCACTTGGACTTGTCCGCACAAAACAATTTACTAGTATGGATTTCGTGATTATGCGTAATAAACAGACAGAACTATCACTGGATTCCTTGAAAATGGCAGTACCAAGAATGCAGGATTCAAAACCGAGTACTCCAAAAGACGTTATTGTTTATTATAAAGACTATAAGGAATGCCTGGACGCAGTGAATCATGGGGAGGCAGACTATACTCTGATGCCCTCCGCTTATGTTGAAGAAATGTATATTGAAGATTACTATACGAACATCATTTTTCAGGCAAACAGTAACCAGAAAAATGAATTGACGCTTGCATTAAAAAAGCCTATCAATATAACCCTGTATTCAATTCTAAATAAAGCAGTCAATAGTTTGTCGGATGAGGAGCAAAATAATCTTGTGACACAGGATCTTTTGACGAGTCAACCGAGGACTGTCACAATTAAGACCCTGTTATATACACAACCGCTTTTAGTAATCTCATTTGTAGTCGGTTTGGTTACCCTGATAGCAGTCATTATACTGATTCAAAGCCGTGCTAAAATAAAGGAAAAGGATATGGAACTGAAGCTGGCGAAAGCAGAAGCTACCAGCAAGGCAAAATCAGATTTCCTCTCCAGGATGTCTCATGAAATCCGTACACCGATGAATGCCATTATAGGTATGACAAACGTATCTATTTTATCGGGAGAAGCAACCCCGGGGTTAGAGAGAAACCTGAAACAGATAGAATCATCGTCTAAATTTCTCCTGTCATTGTTAAATGATGTACTTGATATGTCAAAAATTGAAAGCGAGAAGATGTACTTGGATATGGGGATCTTTAACCTGGAGGATATTGTCAGCCGTCTGAAAGATATGTTTATCGTACAGGCCGACAAAAAGCAGATTCGATTATCTTTTCAAATAGAAGAAGGCAATCAGAATTATATTGGGGATGAAATGCGTTTAAGCCAGGTATTGACTAATTTGCTCTCCAATGCATGCAAATATACAGAGAGGGGAGGAAACGTCTCGCTGGTTGTCAAGAAAGAAGCAGTAACTGACAATGGTAACGCTATGTTACATTTTTGTGTAAAAGATACAGGAGAAGGGATAAAAGCCGAGGAACTGACCGATATTTTTAATTCTTTTGAGCAGGCCAAGACCAGAAAAAAGGATATACCGGGAACCGGACTGGGGTTATCCATCAGCAAAAGCCTGGTTCAATTGATGGGTGGAGAATTGCAGGTAAAGAGCGAGGTCGGTGCAGGCTCAGAATTTTATTTTACTATTTCGTTACCGGTTTCCCCGAAAGATACTAAACATAGGAATAACCAAAGGGTAACAGCGGAACCATCTTTATTGGCTGGGGTACATATTCTTCTGGCGGAAGATAATAGTATTAATGCAGAAATAGCAATGGAATTACTGCATATGCAGGAGGTTATTGTGGATTGGGCGGAAGATGGGCAGAAGGCAGTTGATCTGTTTATGAGCAATCCGGAGAACTATTATTCCCTGATCTTAATGGATATCAGGATGCCAATCATGGATGGACTGGCCGCAGCCAGGAAAATTCGAAAAATGAACCGTTCGGATGCCGGGACGATTCCAATTGTAGCTATGACTGCGAATACATTTCAGGAAGACCGGGATCAGGCACGTGCAGCCGGGATGACGGATTTCCTGCCTAAGCCATTTGATGTAGAGCAGCTCCTGACAACTATCATCAACTGTTTATCCAATGCAGTAAATCATAAAAGTAACTGAGGAAGAAACATGATATCACGAAAGAAATTATTGGTTGTAGAGGACAATGAAATCAACAGAGTAATGTTGAAAGAAATGTTATCAAAAGAATACTGTGTCCTGGAGGCTGAAAATGGACAGGCGGCGCTCACGATTGTAGAAAAATATAAGGACGAGATTTCTTTGATTTTATGAGATATATTAATGCCTGTCATGGATGGATATACGTTTTTGTCAATTCTTAAAGAGGATTCTGTATATTCCATGATACCAGTTATTGTGGCAACTCAGAGTGAGGATGAATCAGACGAAGTAGCGGCTTTGTCTAAAGGTGCTTCAGATTTTGTTGTAAAGCCCTATAAACCACAGGTTATCCTTCATCGTATTGCCAATATCATTAATCTGCGTGAAAACGCAGCCATCGTAAATCAGATCCAATATGACCGTCTGACAGGATTATACAGCAAAGAATTCTTTTACCGGAGAGTCAGGTATATTCTTGCACAGAACCCGGAAAAGAAATATGATATCGTGTGCTCAGACATCGTTAATTTTAAACTTTTTAATGATATTTACGGTGTACCGGCAGGTGACCAGCTCCTTAAAGGCATTGCGGAGCTTTATTTAAAGTATGCGCGGGAAGAAGGAATCTGCAGCCACTTTGCGGCAGATCAGTTCGCATGTCTGGTTGAGCATTATGATGGCTATAATAATGATTTCTTTAGTCGGCTGCATACGGAAATCCATGCATTGCCTAACTGCAAAAATGTAACACTGAAATGGGGAATTTATACGATTGAAGATTCAACTGTATCCATTGAGCAGATGTGTGACAGGGCAATTCTGGCAGCAAGAAGTATAAAGGATCAGTATAAAACATATTTCGCAGCTTACGATGATAATTTACGTAATATCTTATTACGGGAACAGGCAATAACCGATATTATGGAAACTGCGCTCGCCCAAAAACAGTTTGTCATCTATCTGCAGCCAAAGTATCGGATTAAGGATAATTCTCTGGCTGGGGCAGAGGCACTGGTGAGATGGAATCATCCGGAATGGGGATTTATGCCGCCGTCAGAATTTATTCCATTGTTTGAAAAAAATGGGTTTATTACGAAGCTGGACCAATACGTATGGGAAAAAGCTTGTGAGATTCTAAATGATATGGAGATGAAGGGATATTTTCCAATTCCTATATCTGTAAATGTATCGCGTGCAGATATCTATCATTCGGATATGCCGGAAATCTTGCTGGAGATAGTGAATAAATATGACCTGCCGCCGTCCAATCTCCATTTGGAAATTACGGAAAGTGCCTATACAGAGAATCCCAAACAGATTATAGAAACGGTAGGCTATTTACGGCGCCTTGGATTTATCGTGGAGATGGATGACTTTGGAAGCGGATATTCGTCGTTAAATATGCTGAATCAGATGCCTTTGGACGTCCTGAAACTGGATATGGAGTTCATTCGGTCTGAGACATCAAAACCGGCAGATGAAGGAATTCTGCGCTTTGTTATGGGAATTGCAAGGTTGATGGATTTAAGCGTGGTGGCCGAAGGCGTGGAGACCTCTGAGCAGTTGGAACGCTTAAGGAAAATAGATTGTGACTATGTACAGGGATACTATTTTGCCAAACCCATGCCTTGTGAGGAGTTTGAGAACCTGGTAATAAAGGAGAGCCGCTCATCGGCGTTCGATACTGTTGGCAAAAGTATGAGGCCAGAGCAGTCTAAGTTTATATTGATTGTCGCAGATGAAGATGTGGACTATCGAAACGAAGTAAGAAAGACATTTAAGGATCGGTATGAGATTATAGAAACTACAGATGCTAACAGCCTGCTTAATTTTGTCACGGGTAATGAGCCTAAAATTGCCGCGATTATATTGAGCATGACTCTTTCCAAGGAGGAAGGCCCCCTCATACTCAAAACTCTTCAAAAAGAAAAAGTGGTATGGAGAATACCGGTTATTGCCACGGGGCCTTTCGATGAGCTGTGCGAGAATATGGCGCTCAAGTTTGGAGCAGATGACTATGCGTGTAAGCCTCATTTACAATCAAGCATCCATGCCCGCGTACAGAGAGCAGTAGAAATAAGCCGGTTATGGCAGCAGGAAAGGTCATTAAGAGATGAAGCTTATAAAGATTACATAACAGGAGTGTTAAATCATTGGGGATTTGATTATGCGGTCAGTATTTTGACAAATAAAGATGCTCCATATGCGCTGTTTGTGTTCCACTTGGATAATCTGGAACAAATTAATGAAATATTTGATCAAAAAGCGGCGAAGCAAACCGTCATATGCCTGGCATCGCTGCTTCGTTCCTATACAAGAGAGAGTGATATTTTATCACGTTTTTATGGTGATGAATTTGTTGCCATTGTGAAAAAAATGGATTCAGAGTCGATAGCGCTGCAAAAGGGAAATGATATCTGCAATGCAGTACAGAAAAGCCCGTCTATGAAGAAAGTATCTGCTTCTGTTTCAGCCGGATTAATTATGGGGAATAGAGAAGAACCAATTGATAAGCTGATTGAAAAGGCTGAGAAAGCGTTAGAATATGCCAAGAAAAATAATCCGGGAAGATGTTCATTGTGGAGTGCCAGGCAAGATTCCATTTAAAATCCAGGTGCAGGTGACAGCCGAGCGCGATTGGACGAGAACGTGCCCTGGCAACAAACTGAAAATATCAAAAAAGAAATGAATCAGGAGGAAAAAATTCAATGGATGAACGGAAGCAGGATCAACATCCGGAAGACAACTCAGCATTAGCTGCGCCGGCAGAATACGAATATAATACACTGATGCATCTATTAGGTGTAAGTGTGAGTAAGCATTTATTAGATGAACATTTTACATTAATTTGGGCGAATGAGTTTTATTATAAAACGATTGGCTGGCCCAAAGAGGAATACGAAGCGACCTTTCACAATCGGCCGGATCTTTATTATAAGGAAGATCAAGCTGAATGGAATCAGCTTGCAGAAACGGTTCTAAACGCACTGAATAATGGAAAAGACGGTTATAAACTGCTTTCACGAATCCGGCAGAAAAATGGAGATTTTGTCTGGGTGCAATTTTCTACTCAATTTGCAGATGAATATATTAATGGATATCAAGTGGCCTATTCTACAATTACCAACGTGAATGACCTTATTAAAGTACAAAAGGAGCAATCAATCACTTACGATAACATGCCGGGATTTGTGGCAAGATACCGGTTTGATGATAAGGAAGAGGGCATGTATCTTAATTTATTGTCGTCCAACAACCGATTCCAGGAGTATTTTGATAGCGAAGAGGTACGCTGCAAAAGTTCTCTTTATTTGAAGAACATTCAGGATAATATCGAAATCATTAACGCTCAAAAGCCTAAAATGAGGAAGGGAGAGCCGCTTCATTTTACAATGCACGTACAGGGCCGTAAGAACCAGTCCATGTGGCTGCAGGTCAATGCTACCTGCACTGAGTGGCAGGAGGGACACCCCATTTATCTGGTGCTGTTTATCGATGTTACTGATGTAACTGAACTTAGGGAGATGCAGCGAAAGCTGACATTACAAACAGAGGCACTCAAAGATGCACTGGCCGTAGCTGAGAGAGCCAGTCGGGCAAAATCAGATTTTCTCTCCCAGATGAGCCACGAGATCCGTACACCAATGAATGCGATCATTGGGATGACTACGATCGCATCTGCACATATTGATGATAAGAACAGGGTGGAAGACTGTTTGGAGAAAATAGGGTATTCTTCAAAACATTTAATGACCTTGATTAATGATGTATTGGATATGTCCAAAATAGAGGGCGGAAAGATGTCTATCGCCCATGAAACGTTTAACTTACAAAAGGTAATTGAGTCGATTGCTTCAATTATCTATCCGCAGGCAGCAGATAAAGGCCTGACATTTTCGGTACCATTGACAAATCTCTCTGATACCCTGCTTATTGGAGATTCCCTGCGTCTTAACCAAGTTCTGCTCAATCTGCTTTCCAACGCAGTAAAATTTACGCCACAAGGGGGAAAGATACAGCTGGAAATCCGGCAGCTGGAGCGTACGGATAGTAAAGTCCGCTTGAGGTTTACCGTTAGTGATACCGGGATTGGAATGAGCGAGGCATTTCTGGAACGAATTTTTATGCCATTCGAGCAGGAGACGGTTTCTGACGGGCGGAAGTATGGAGGTACTGGTCTTGGGATGCCAATTACAAAGAATCTTGTAACCTTGATGGGTGGTACTATAGCAGTGAAAAGCAAACTGAATAGTGGTACAAGCTTTGTTGTTGAGCTGGACTTTGACTTAGCCGCTGATAGGAACATGATGCAGCCACAGAAAATTCATGAATTAAAGTCATTGAAGGTACTGATCGCAGACGATGATCGGGATAATTGCATCCATACATCTTTGGTACTTAAAAATCTGCAAATTAATTCAGATTGGGTATTGACCGGAAAGGAGTGTATCAAAAAGGTAGCGGATGCACATCTGGCTGGTGAAGATTATGATGTGTGCTTTGTGGATTGGAGAATGCCTGATATTGATGGAATCGAAGCTACCCGGCGTATGCGGGAAATTGTAGGGCCCGATACACTTATAATCATTATTACAGCCTATGACTGGGGGGCTATTGAAAAAAGTGCACGCGAGGCCGGAGTGAATACCTTTCTTTCGAAACCCTTATTCGCATCGACCCTTTATAATGCACTGCTTTCTGTGACAGGGATTGAAAAAACAGTCCGGTATCCAGTTACTAATGACATATTAAAGTCAAATTTAGCCGGCCATCGCATTCTCTTAGTGGAAGATAATGATATTAACCGGGAAATCGCATTAGAGCTACTTACAATGACCGATATCATAGTGGATGATGCAAAGGATGGCAGAGAGGCCGTAGATATGTTTCTGCTAAACGGCAGCACATATGATTTAATCCTGATGGATGTACAGATGCCGGTGATGGACGGATACGAAGCTACACAGGCTATTCGTCATTCGGATCACCCCAAAGCGTCGTCGATTCCTATCATCGCAATGACAGCAGATGCGTTTCACGAAGATGTAGTGCGGGCAACCGAGGCTGGCATGAATGGCCACTTAGCGAAACCGATCGATCCGGAGCTGCTTTATCGGACACTCATGGACACATTTGCAGTGCAATGATTCGTGGGCAAAGCATAAACCCGATACATTCAGAGATTTTCAGGTGATTTTATGAAGAAGAAATATATAAAATATAATGAATTACCCGCTGTACTTTTACTTTTTATTTGCATAGGGATCACATTCCTGTTTGCCTACCGGAGCATCAGCCGCTTTGCAGCAGAATCATGTTTCCGGCAACTGCACCAGACAACGCAAGAGTTCTGCCGGGAACTTAATAACAACGTTGAAAGCGATAACCGTCTTCTTACACAAATCGCCGATCAAATTGCCGGGTTTGAAGAAATGAACTGTGACAGTACGAAAAAACTATTATCTTCTTTTGTACCAGATGGTTCTATGGTTCGGCTGGAACTCCTTCTCCCTGGTGACCGCCTCCTTCGGTCAGACGGTACTGTTTATAATGCTGACGATACGATTTCATTTACAGATGAAGCTACTCAGGGGTGCCATATCTCTGGACGTATGGAAGATCCTAAGAGTAGTGGCAGCATGATCTTACGGTATTTTGTACCTGTTGAAAAAAGCGGCACCATACGAGCATTGCTCTGTGGCGTAATTGATTTGGAAAAGATATCGGAAATTTACACACTGAAAGAATATCATGAGAATGCCAGTCTCTATGTAATAGAGGGAAGCAGCGGGGATTTTCTGGTAGATACCCTTCACTCCAGTCTGGGGAGTATTTATGAATTAGGAGACCGCCCTGTAAAAGATGGATATCATACGGAGCAGGTAGTCACCGATATGGAAAACGGAACAGCAGGCCGTACTGCTTTTCAGTCATTCTCGTATGGGGAATATCTTTACTGCGATTATGCGCCTGTGGGGATCAATGATTGGATGGTTATGCTTTCTCTTCCCGAAAGTGTCGTTATGGCTGAGGCTCATCAAATTTTAGCTATTTTTTATTTGATGGCAGTAATAGAAGCTGTATGCTTATTTATCTATTTTGCCTGGGTGTTGTGCCGGATTAGAAAAGAGTCAAAGGAAAGGGAGGTGCAGTTCAACCGGGTGAAATACATGCTGGATATTGAAGAAACTCTATTCGGTGCAGCAAGGAATCCCAAACAGGTTGAAATAGCGCTGCAAAAAGTGGCAAAGATGCTGACCGCGCGCGGATCGTTTCTGCTGATCTGTAATGATTTACAGAAGGAGCAGGTTTTCGTCTGGCTGGAAGGAGGGGTTAGAGATGGGAATCGAAAGCTAAAAGACCAGTTTATCGAAAGCTTTTTTTCCCTGGGGCAGAATTTGAAAAAAGGTGAAATTATTTTATCCTACTATTCCGAGGAATTGGAAGAGAAGTATGGTCTTCCAAAAAATCTGGGGATTCACAATATGATGCTTGTCCCTGTATTGGATGAGGCTGACAGGCCGATGGGGATTCTGGGTGTGGCTAATATGGACTATCACTGGAAAAATTCTGAATTGCTGGACAGCGTATTACTTAGTTTTTCTTTAGCTGTCAACAATATTGAAAATTTTCGGCTTATCCAGGAATTGGGAATGCTGGATCATCTAACTGGATTACGCAACCGGAATGTTTTTCAGGAAGCAATGGAGAACTTCGAGAAAAGCAGCGATTATTCTCTGGCATGTGTTTATATTGACGCTGATGGTCTTCATGAACTCAATAACCGTTGCGGACATGAGGCAGGTGATATGATGCTGCGTACCGTGGCTGGACATTTGAAGGAAATATTCGGTTCGGATTGTACATACAGAATTGGAGGAGACGAATTTGTTGCCTTTTGTACCGGTTACTCCGATTCTGAAATCGAAGAAGCTGCTCAAAGGTTAGAAGAGGGATTGACTTCCCAAGGTTACCATATCTCAATAGGGGTGGAATCCCGTGGTAATGTTCCGTTGGTTTTTGAGCTGGTTAAGAGTGCAGAGGTAAAAATGTATGAAGCGAAACGGGAATATTATAAAAGCCTGGACGCTGAGGCGTGTGCCAGAGAGATGGATCAAAAACTTGAGCAGATGGTACGGGAGAAACGGGATCTGGAGGTATTCCGGCAGGCTTTGGCGTCCAAATACCGAGGGGTCTATATTGTGGATTTAAAGTTGGATACGATGCGCTATATTTATATCCCGTCCTATTTTGAAAAGATAATAAAAAACAGCAATGGTAAATTCAGTGCCAGTATAAGGGCTTATGCTGGTGAGATAATCCACCCCGGCTACCGGCAGGCTTTCCTGGATTTCGTGGCATTCGAGCAGATTGAAAAACAGCTTGATCATGGAGAATCACCGGAATTTCGGTATCAAAATACGGATGGAGAGTGGGTATTTCTTAAAGTTTACCGTTCCCCTGAATATACCTGGCGTACGAAAGAATGTGTATGGTCATTTGAAAATATCATGTTGGACATAAAGGAAGAGTAATGGAGGTGCGTTTTGCATCATCTGCCTGACGGTAAGATGCCGAAACTGCAAAAGGATGTCAAAAGAAGGAGGCAGTGAATACGCGGAGTTAATTTACTCCGTATATTCACTGCCTACCGATTTGTACCATAGTTACAAAACTATTGTTTTTGCTCCACCGTCATATATGTTCCTTATGACCGTTTCCACAGTAGCATATTGTCTTCAAATATTGCGTTCATTCTCCCTGTATCTTTTAACCATGCAAGATAGGAACGAACCGTACTCCCTATAAGGGCATACTGCTCAAAGTTCATTTCTAAGGAATATTCGGCAAACAATCGTTGCAAAATGATTTCAAAGCACAGTGGTTCTGAGCAAAACTTTATAATTTTTTCTGCTATTTCATGAACCTTGTCTATGTTGTACTGGGCCAGTGCAATAATATCCTCAGTAGCAGCTGCATGAGCAGGAACAAACATTTTTGCATGAAGTGATTTCACCATTTCCAAAGTTTTTATGTAAGCGGCGATGTCATAAATAAATCCGATCTGGTATTTATCCAGCGTTTCCCGGCTCGATAGACAGTCGGCAAGATAGACGACATGATCGGGTGTACGATAGCCTACCATATCAAAGAAATGGCCCGGCAAATTTATCATCTCAAAACCGTCCGGCAAAACATCTTTTGTGAGATACTCTGCATCACTTTCCTGTGCCAGAATAAATTTATGTCTAAGCTCTTTGCATGGGTAACCGCCGAATAGAAAGGCTGGCTCTAAAATAGGGTGTTTGGTAAAAGCGCAATCAATACCCGGTGCGTAAACTTTACAGCCAGTCTGCCCCTGCAAATATTTATTCCCGCCTATGTGGTCTGCGTTAGAATGTGTGTTATAAATGGCCGTCAAATGCCAACCGTTTGCGTCTAAAAGTTGGCGCACTTTGCGCCCCGCGTCTTTATCGTTACCGCTGTCAATAAGGCAAACCTCTGTGTCGCTCAACTTCACAAGCCCTATTTTGGCAGGGCTTTGAATGTAATAACTGATGCTCGAAACCTGTATCAATTCATACATAATATTTTTCCTCCTTTAATGCTTTGGGTAGAAGATAACATTGTAAATGGAACATTGTTTATCAAAGGGGTTGTGATAGCTATGAGTTATGTCAGCTTTGAAACGCATTGCTTGTTTTTCTGTAAGTGTGATTTCATGTCCATTCAGGATGAGCTGCAATGTACCAGTCTGGACTAAAATATATTCCTCCACACCATCGTTGTGCTTTTCCGAAGTGTGATGGCACCCCGCATCAAATTCAATGTGAAAAATTTCGACGTTTCGTATGGGGTCATATGGAAATAATGGATACGCTCTCATTCGTCCATTATCTTCGGAAAGAGTTGGTTGCTGTGAAATATCAATAATGACATATTCCGGCTGCTGCTCTTCTAAAAAAAAGGACAGGGGTATTTTCAGACCTGTTGCAATTTTCCATAATGTTGTGATCGTCGGGATAGATTTACCCCTCTCGATTTGACCGAGCATAGGCTTGCTAACTTCCGTCATTTTTGCGGTTTCATCTAAAGTTAGATTCCGATTCATGCGTATTTCTTTTAAGCGATCCCCGATTGCATATATTGGTACCGTCATGTTGATTCTCCTTCTTGTATGCAATAACAGCTTTTTAGGTATTATAGCATATAAGTACAAAAAAATCTATACTTCGCTTATCAGTATAGCAGAAAAGAGGGAAAATTCGTTTGTTGTATGATTTGTGTAAAGGAATTATAATGTAGAGGTAAGTATTATTCTGAGGCTTTGTGTTCTTGGACACCATTTGTACTTCAGGGGAGGCAGCAGTCTGGCTGGAAAAACCGTTGGACTTGCCGTTGCCAGCGGCAGCGGAAATCGGTTTATTATCGGAAGATGGGGTGAATGCGACAGAATGACAGACAAAAATTCATCAGACAAAATGGAGCAGGTGGGGATAGGGATTATGTGGTTTTGGAAAATTAATTTGATTGCTATCTGTGGCGCTTTGATTTTAACATGTACAGGATGTAATCATGGACTTTCCACAGAAACAGCGGTTATAGAAACAGAGGATGAAGAAGCCGGGGGAGCGGGTCAGGACTTTCTACAGAATAGTAACGGCACGGCAGATGAGATAGCAAAGCTATATTGTGAAATTTATAGTGGTGTTTCTGAAAGCAACACCTCGGACACCCTGCAAATGATGAAAAAAATAGTTGCTAGACTTGGAGAAAACGGTTATGCAGCCATTGACAGTGAGAATCAAATCGATATGGCAGGCGCAGATCAGGTTCTGTGCTTTTGTGAACAGGTAGAGGCCAAAAAGGAAGCGGAACTGACAATCATTGTCCTTTCTTCCTTAGATGGATTCATATTGTATGATTTTAGGACATCCGATGGAAACGTGGATATCATCAGCAGATATTATCAATTAGAAAATGGAGAACTGGTAAATAAAAGCACAGATTGTTATTTTGCCGACTTCTGGGAATACACAAAGGAAGGAATCTTATTATTTTCCGGTACCTGGTTTTCGGAAGAACTTTATGCTTTTACTTTAAGCGATATGGAAGAACATATTGCGCTGCGTGTACAGCCTTTGGATGAAACTTGCAGAGAACTGAACCGGAACTACATCCGGCCCATTGGTTATGAACGGAATAATATGTTCATCATCGACTGGAGTGAAGAAGATTTTGGTGAATTGAATTTCTACGATATGTACGACATTCTCTATCCGATGGTGTACGGGTCCGATGTTTTCGATTCTGTCACCCAGGATTTGGAAAGTGGCGGCAGTTATCATATTGCGAAAGAAACGTTTGAGTCTGTCATTATGAAATATTTTAATATAGACAGTGCAGTCTTACAGTCCAGAACAAGACATCAGGCAGACAGTTCGGCCTATATCTATCACCCAAGAGGTTTTTATGATACGGAATACCCGGAGTATCCATTTTCGGAAGTGGTAGATTATGGTGAAAATGCGGATGGAACTATAACACTGACAGTCAACGCGGTGTTTCCTTATGAGAATATCGCAAAAGTTTTTACCCATGAGGTCGTTGTCCGGCCATTACCTGATGGAGGAGTACAATATGTATCAAACCGCATTATTCCTTCAGAGGACAATTATACAGAAACGTGGCATATCAGTCGCCTGACGGACGAGGAATGGAGAGAGTATGAAGGGAAATAACCTGCTGTGCTCTGATTGGGATACGGAGCATTAATTTGAACGCTTGATTATGGAGTATATCCCTGTATCACAAGAGCAGATAGAAAAATATGCGGCTTTTGATCCAGAGAATCAGTCATATTATTGGGCTCGGCTGTTTTAATTACGCTCCCAATTATTTTGGAACGTCGTTTCCCGAGGTGACGGAGATAAGAAATAATGGGGATGGAGCTGGCGCTATCTGGAAAATAAAATCCTTGGTGATGGGCTGGCTCAGATTCCTCCTTATCAATATCGGATTGTCAATGAATGAAGGGCGGTATGTTCCGTGTGTCAAGATAAAGAAAAGGATGGTACAAAACGATGAAACGGTATATGATGCTATTGATAAGCTGTCTGCTTTTATTGACAGCGTGTAAGGGGACAGAATTTGATTATTTTTCTGATGGGGTGGAGCAGACACGCTCAAACTCGAATGCAGAAGGGGAAAACATACAGATAGAGGGTAATGAGGAAGTCGATGAGACAGAGAGTGCAGAAAAACGTGAGGATAGCAAGCCCACAGATTTAATAACAGACCAGCCGGATATGACGATTCCAGCCAGTCAGGAAACCTTAGAAACAGAAAGCAGGACCGGACAGCAGGACGGTGAGAAACAGGAAGACGGCTATACTGCTATCCGGAAACAATTGGATTGGAGTCAGCATGCCATAAGTCTGGAGATGGTGGAAGAACTTCTGTCTCACGAAGGAATGCCCTATGAGGTAAAACGCAATGTATCCGGCGAGCGTGTGGATATGACGTGGAAAGACGAGACAAAATTAGTGTTTCTGGATGTCACGGATGATGCAGGGAATCGAAAGGGAACAAAGCTCATGATGATGGACGGCCAGTTAAATGACAGTGGTTTTCAGGAGGGATATTTAAATCAATATGATGTCACTGTGGAGGAAGAGTATTATCCCCAAACGAAAGAACGGTTGTTGGACATGGCAGAGCTTGAAAATATGAACCAGACCGATCTGACGATTGCCCGCAATGAGATTTTTGCAAGATACGGGAGGAAATTTGAAGATCCATTGATACAGGCTTTGTTTGACCGGAAAACATGGTATACGCCCCAGTATGAGGGGGAAGAATTTTCCGGTCTCCAGGAGAGCCTGTTAAATCCATATGAGAAAGAAAATTTAAGCCGGATTATTGCCTATGAAAAGAAGATGGGATATAGAAAGTAAAAGAACGTATAGAAAAGGGCCAGCGTAAATACAGCTTGAAAGGACAGTGGAAACAAAATAGGAATGTTATGTTTACGGTTTTGATTGTATTCATTCTATTGATTTTCATGATTGGCTTAGGCTTCCTTTTAGATGGTGCAGAATATCCGGAGCCGGTTTATGGCCTTTCCAGGATGAGAGCATTCTGCATGGTGGCAGCATTTGTTACTTGTATTGCGGCAATCCCATTATTGGCAGATATCACACTGCTTGTTATTTCAATTATAAAGATCGACAGAAGGCAAATTCTAACCGTACTTTAACCATCCACCCTGTATACATTTGAATCCTTTTACTGTACGGACAGTTCCCGCTCCCGCTCGGCAGGCGGAGCCGGACTAGGGCTTCCGCTGGTGCAGGGTATTGTGGCAAAACATGGTGGAACCATAGAAATAGAGAGTGCTCCCGGCAAAGGGACTACAGTCATGGTTAACTTTCCGGTTACCGGGCAGGTGTAACATAACCGATTCACGGCTCATTGAATGGGGATAAAGATTTTCACCTCGTTGTCCGGGGCATCAAAGGATACGAGTTCTCTCTCATAGACTTCAAAATCCTCCCGGTCATCCAGTTCAGCTTTTGACGACTGCAGCCACGTACCAAAGATATACTGGTAGGTCTTGTAAAGGTTTCCAAGGCTGCCGCGATGGGTAAAGACGGCATATTTTCCTGCGCCTAATGTTTTCCTTACAAGTGTTGACGGTAAATTGTCAGAATCTTTCACAGGACTGCCCACCATGACCGAATATATCACATCTCCATCTTTTGTATATGCGGTTTGTTGCATTTCGCAGATGCTGTACCCAATTCCCGTAGATGCATATAAGTCATGATGGAAATGATGAAATTGTTCCCACAACCCAGGAACTCGGTTATCCGTAAGTGAGGTCATTCCCCGGATGCCTGCTACTCTTACTTCTTTCAGAAACAGAATTTCGGGAGAACGTGAAATATGATTGGCGATATGCCCCACATCTTCGGGGACCAGTTTTTTCTTTGCATTTACGACCAAATCAAGCCCTGCTTTTCGGTAATCCATCGGACTGCTGCCGAATACAGACTTAAATGCTCTGCTGAATGCTTCCGGTGATTCAAAGCCGCAGTTAAATGCAATGTCAATGACGCGTTCATCGGAGTGAATGAGCTGTTCAGAGGCGTTGTATAGCCTGCGGCGATGGATGTAACGCCCCACCGATTCGCCTAACACCGAGGAAAACAAACGGGTCATGTGATAGTAGGAGTATCCGGTTTCCCTCGATACATCGTTTAGGCCGATATCCTCATTCAAATGGTTTTCTATATATTCGATTGCCCTCTCTAAAGGGGAAATTTGTTTCAAATTGGTACCTCCTCACGCCAGAATGAAAAACTGCTGGGTATCCTAATTATACCATACGGCATAAGATTTCTCTATTGGTATAATTTGAGCAAAAAGAATCATGCTTCCAGCTCCAGAATTTAATAGAATAGAAGTAGAACAGCGGCTTTGATTTGAACAATCAAAGCCGCTCTTAATGTTATTTTCCTCCTGCAATTTTTGCCGGATACCACTTCTGAAACCAATTCATAAAGACACCCAAAAGTGCTGGACATATCGTGTTTACCAGAGCTGTGAAATATGACATACTCGTTCCCATAATAAAATACGTCCATATTGGTGTTACGAGATAGAGAACACCCCAGCATACTTCTTTCAAAACGGCACCTCTTTCCGATTCTTCTCACACGACTTATCTCCAGAGTCTAAAACTTAGCAAAAAGTATCATGTCCGTTTATTCCAAGCTTTGTACAATAAAAATGAAAACAGCTCATATTCGCAGAAAGAAAGCTGCCAAATGAAAAAAAGTATTTTGGAAGCAGATTTCAGAGCCTGCGGGGAAATGTGAGACAGTACTAAACGAACTGTGAACGGTTATCTTTGTAAGCAGACGAAATATTGGAGGGCATATGCGGTATCAAATTTGTAAAAAAGGCATCATCCGGGTGGTAGGTATCAAAACACCACTGACCGAAGAGCATGAGGACAATATGGTGAAAATTCCTCAATTTTGGAAACGGATCATTGGGACAGAGCAATTCCGGCAAATCTGTGGGCTGGCCGAGCAGGAGCCTTACGGCGTTTTGGGTGTCAGCGCCTATTTCGACACACAGCACATTTTCTATTACATAGCAGCCGCCACAAATCAGCCCGTCCCCGATGGTCTGGAAGAACTCCTGATACCAGAGGCAATCTGGTGCGTGACATCAGGTGATCCCTACCGTTCTGCCACTTTTGAAGAACTGTTCCGAGGCTTGTTTTTAGAATTCTTACCATCCACCGGTATGGACTATGCGGAGCTTCCCGATATAGAGGTTTATCCTCTGAAAGGGACGGGGATGGGGACACCAATCAGGGAGGCGTGGTTTGCTGTAAAGTGGATTGATGAAAATGAAACTCCGCAAAATGTATCATGAATGGGATATGTTCCTTTGATACGCTATAACGTGGAAACCATAAAAAATAGAATATCAAAGGAGAAAGAACAAATGGAAGAAACCATGAAACCCAAAGGGGGAAACCCTCTTGCAACCACATCGATTAGCAGACTGCTCCTGCAATTTGCAATTCCATCGGTTTTGTCCATGCTGGTGGATGCCCTCTATAATGTCGTGGACCAGATTTTTATCGGTCAGGGCATCGGCTACCTGGGCATCGCAGCTACCACGGTGACATTCCCGTTCGTCACCATCATTTTATCCATCGCCACCCTGCTGGGAATTGGCGGCAGCGTCTATACCTCCATGAGCATGGGCGCAGGCAAACACGAGGAGGCCGAAAAGACACTGGGGGCTGTGTTTACCCTGTCCGTCGCCATGGGAATCCTGTTCACCGTCGCCTGCCTTGTCTTTCTGAAGCCGCTGGTACTTGCCTTTGGCGCGACAGAAGGCGTACAGGGCTCGCTGCCCTATGTACTGGACTATGCCTCCATCATTTTACTGGGCGCGCCGTTCAGCATGGCTGCAATTTCGCTGTCCAGCATTGCCAGAGCGGACGGAAGCCCGGTTCTGGCGATGGGCTGCTTTCTGGCCGGAGCAATCTTAAACCTGATTCTGGACCCCATCTATATTTTTGTATTGGGCTGGGGCGTCAAGGGTGCGGCGATTGCCACCGTGACCTCGCAGATTCTGTCTGCTGTGATTCTGCTGGTGTACTTCTTGAAAATGGGGCGTATCCGCCTCAAGAGGAAACACCTCTGCCCGGCGCTCCCTGTCTGCGGTCAAGTAGTCATGTTTGGACTTCCGGCCTGCATGATTCAGATCGCGGCGGCGATTCTGCAAATTGAACTCAACAAGGCGGTTGTGCGTTTTGGGACAGGGACGGTCAGCGGCGAAGCGGCGCTCAGCGCAATAGGCATTGTGCTTCGGATCAGCACGGTAGTCGTCTCCATCTGTGTGGGAATTGGGGTCGGAATCCAGCCCATCATCGGCTTCAACCAAGGCGCGGGTTTGGCGGACCGGGTAAAAGAGACTTTTCGGAAAGCGGTTGGCGTCGCCACCGTTGTTTCTGTCATAGGGTGGCTGGGGTGCGTCCTGTTCCCGGCGCAGATTCTGCGGCTGTTTGGAATGAATGATCCGGCGTATCTGGAATTTGGAATCCGGTGTATGCGGGTCTTTTTGCTGGGTATGCTTGTAGCTGGCTTTCAGGTCGTGTCCTTACAGTATTATCTGGCGACCGGACAGGCAATCAAGGCCATGCTGCTTTCCATCCTCCGCCCACTCCTGTTGATGGTCCCACTGATCCATATTTTCTCCTACATTTGGGGAATGGATGGCATTTTATACGCAAGCCCCACAGCCGACTATCTGACCGCGTTGATTGTGGCGCTTCTGTTGTGGTATGATAGAAAGAAGCAAACGAAAAGAGGTGTAAACTGATGTCTGATATTCTTATTCACGGACTGACCCAGAACAATTTGAAGCACGTCACATTCCGTATCCCAAAGGAAAAAATCACGGTGTTCACCGGCGTGTCCGGCTCTGGCAAGTCCAGTATCGTCTTCGATACCATCGCCGCCGAATCCCAGCGGCAGATGAACGCTACCTATCCTGCCTTCGTGCGATCCAGACTGCCTAAATACCCGAAACCGGCGGTAGAGCACATCGACAATTTGACGGCCTCGGTAGTGGTAGACCAGTCTCCCCTGGGCGGAAATGCACGCTCCACGGTGGGGACCATCAGCGGCCTGTACGCCAGCTTGCGGCTGCTGTTTTCCAGAATCGGCCAGCCCTATGCAGGTACAGCCTCCTACTTTTCCTTCAACGACCCCAATGGCATGTGCAAGACCTGTTCCGGCTTAGGGAAGATCACAAAGGTGGATGTGGAGGCGATTCTTGATCTTGATAAATCCTGGAACGAGGGCTGTGTAAAGGATTCCCTCTACAGGCCCGGCTCCTGGTACTGGAAGCAGTACGCCCAGTCCGGCCTGTTCGACCTGGACAAGCCCATCAAGGACTACTCCGCCGAGGAGTATAACCTCCTCCTCTACGGCTCCCGGGACGGCGCGGGAGAGCCGGAAAAACCGAAGGTGACCGGGCTGTTCCACAAATACACCAAAATGCTGCTCAACCGCGACATCAGCAACAAAAGCAAACACACCCAGGAGAAGTCGCAGAGTCTGGTGGCAGAGATGGAGTGTACCGATTGTCACGGAAAGCGGCTCAACGAGGCCGCCCTGAGTTGCAAAATCAACGGTTATTCTATCGCGGACCTGTGTGAGTTGGAACTGACGCAGCTGCGGGAGGTCCTGTCGCAAATTTACAATACAACGGTAGATGTGCTGGTGTATACTCTCATTGAGGGCTTGGATAGGATGATCGAGATCGGCCTGCCCTATCTGCACCTAAACAGGGAGACGCCCTCCCTCTCCGGCGGTGAGGCCCAGCGGCTAAAGTTGGTGCGGTATATGGGCAGCAGCCTGACCGGCCTGACCTATATCTTTGACGAGCCCAGCGCCGGAATGCACCCTCGGGACGTTTACCGCATGAACAAGCTGCTCCTGCAGCTACGGGACAAAGGAAATACCGTCCTGGTGGTGGAGCACGACAAGGATGTGATCTCCATTGCCGACCATGTGATCGACGTAGGGCCGCGTGCCGGGCAGGATGGCGGTGAGATCGTGTTCGAGGGCAGCTTCCAGGAGCTGCTCCAGGCCGACACCTTGACGGGGCGGTCCATGCGCCAGTCCCTGCCGGTGAAGGAAACGCCCCGTCGGCCGACAGGCAGCCTGCCGGTGCGGGACGCCTGCCTCCACAACCTCAAGCATGTGGATGTGGACATCCCCTTGGGCATCATGACCGTGGTGACCGGTGTGGCCGGCTCGGGCAAGAGTACCCTCATCTCCCAGGTCTTCGCCAGGCAGTACGAAAGCGATGTTGTGATGGTCGACCAGGGGCCAATCACAGCTACCAACCGCTCCACCCCCGCTTCCTACCTGGGCTTTTTTGATGAAATCCGCAAACTGCTCTCGCGGGAGAGCGGCAAGCCGGACAGCCTGTTCAGCTTCAACTCCGCCGGAGCCTGCCCGGTGTGCGGCGGCAAGGGCGTCATCGTCACCGAACTTGCTTTTATGGACCCCATCGTGACCGATTGCGAAACCTGCGGAGGCGTGCGGTATAACGAGGAGGCCCTTGCCTGCAACTACAAGGGGAAGAACATCGTGGAGCTGCTGGACCTCACCGCCTCCCAGGCACTGGAGGTATTTGAGGACGCCAAAATCAGAAAGCACCTGAAGGTAATGGAGCAGGTGGGGCTAAGCTACCTGAAGCTGGGCCAGTCGCTAAGCACCCTCTCCGGCGGCGAGCGCCAGCGGATCAAGCTGGCGAAGAATCTGGCGAAAAAGGGTGGCATCATCGTGATGGACGAGCCTACCACAGGCCTGCATCTGTCCGATATTGAAAACCTGCTAAAACTGTTCGACATCATTGTGTCCCGGGGCAATACCTTGGTGGTGATCGAGCACAACCTGGATGTGATGAAGCAGGCGGACTGGATCATCGACATCGGCCCCGACGGCGGGAAGAACGGCGGCGAGGTGGTGTTTACCGGCACGCCCATGGAGATGCTGCGCGAGGCCAACACATTGACGGCCGACAGTTTGCGGGCATCCTGCTCCAGATAGAATGGCAAAAGCAAATGAACCGGAGGATAAAACATGAACAAGAATTTTCATATTGAAAAGAGCGATAGCTTCCGTGTGGTGGGCTTTTTGATTCAGACGACAAATCAAAGACGCGAGGGCCGCAAGGCGATTCCCGCCCACTGGGCGCGATTCAAGGCGGAAAACCTGGAGCAGCCGCTGCTGGCTCTGGCGGATCAGGAGCCGCAGGGCTTGTTCGGTATTAACATTTATAACACGGACGAAGCGGACTCTCGGAAATTCGAGTATCTGATCGCGGTTTCCAGTAACTGTGAAGCGGAAGGCGGGGTAACGGCCTATACCGTCCCGGCCATGACCTGGGCGGTGTTTCCCTGCACGCTGGAGACAATCGGGAAAACGGAAGCGATGGCGATCTCAAAGTGGCTGCCCAAATCAAAATACCGGCCGCTGAATAAGGGCTACCTCACCGGCAGGATGAAATCTGGAGCACCGGACATCGAACACTATGGTAAAGACGGGCTTGTTGAGGTGTGGGTCGCTGTGAAGGAAAAGTAGGAGGAGCGGAAATATGAAGATAGCGGTTTTGGGAACGGGATTTGGAGCATATCATGCAGAATTGTATAAGAAAATACCCGAGGTTGAAACAGAAAATAGCTTGTGCATCCTCCCATGTTTCTGCGACCGGAGTTTCTATCAAAACATGTTTGCCGGCATGGAGTGCCTTGACCGCGTAATATTTGTGAAGGTGGTTCGGAAGGCATATATGAGACACCACCCTGGTGGGGGAATCTGGATAGTGCGCATATCGGCCTTAATTTAATGATGCATGACATTGATTTTGTAATCAGGCTCATGGGCGAACCGGAAAAAATTACAGCGGATAAGCTAAACATACGAGAACAGCAATCCATAGTGAACGCTTGTTTTCAATATCCAGACAGTTATGCCCGGATTCGAGGCGCCTCTTCGATGCCGGGGGCTCACCCGTTTTCCGTTGGATATGAGGCTGCTTTTGAACATGCCGCTGTCCGATATTTTGAGGATGGATATCCGGATGGAAAGACTGAAACAAAACTGGAACTGTATTGCGACAAATACGTGGAAGAAATTCCTTTACATCAGGCAGATTGCTATGAAGCAGTGATCAGGAATGTGCTGGGTTGCATAATAAACGACGCAATTGCCATGTCTGCTTGACGAAACTAATCTAATTAGTTATAATACTTTTATTAAAAGTCTTGGAGGGCATATATTATGGCCAGAGCGGGTCTTGATAAAAACGTCGTAATCGAAAAAGCGGCCCAGTTAGCAAATCGCATGGGGCTTGAAGCGGTGACATTAAAACTTCTGGCGGATAGCTTACATGTCCAGCCACCGTCCCTTTACAATCATATAAAGGGGCTTGACGATCTGCAGAAAGAGCTGATGCTCTATGGCTGGCGGCACATGGAAGAACGTATGCTGGAGGCTGCGGTGGGCGTCAGCGGGTATGCTGCGTGGGAAGCGATATGCAGAGCATTCTACAGGTACGCGACGGAGAACCCCGGCGTATTCAGCGCCATGCTGTGGTATAACAAATACCAGAACGACGAAGCGAGGAGAGTTACGGACGGACTGTTTTTAATCTGCTCGAAAATTACGGCCTCATTGAACATTTCTGAGGAGAACTGTAACCATCTGCTCCGCACTTTCCGGGCGTTTTTGGAGGGCTTTTCCTTATTAGTCAACAACCATGCATTTGGCCACGCTTTGCCGGCGGAGGATAGCTTTAACCTTTCATTGAAGGTACTGATTGCAGGCATGAAGGAGTTGGAGGAACGTTAAATAAAATATGGAGAACGATCTGTCTGACTTTTTATAGTTTGTCAATAAAAGTTTGAGAATGAAGGAACTGCAAAAAAAATGCAAGGAGGTCCAGGTGGTCAATGATCATGTCCGGCTCATCATCGATGATATGATGGATACGCTCCACCAAATTGAAATTGGAACTGCGCTGGCAGTAAGCGCTACTCGGATTTGATAGTATAAGAAAAACCAGAAACGAAAGTGAGAAAATGATAAAATGAAAAACGAAAAGACTTCATTCAAAGAGTTTCTATCGGCAGTTGCGCCAGAATACCGAGTGTTTGTCGAGAAACTTAACAATGAGCTTATTGAACAAGGCTGTACCCTTGTAATTAAGGAAGCAAAGAGTGGTTACGCTGCTTCATATCAACTAGAGAAGAAAACAGTAATGAATTGGGTGTTTAGAAAGTCGGGTGTTTTGGCACGGATTTATGGTGACAATGCTGGTAAGTATGAAGACATAATCGCTTCTCTGCCTGCTGATATGCAAAAGAAAATGACTACTTCTCGTGACTGCAAGAGACTCATCGACCCTAATGCTTGTAGCGATACCTGTGTGAAAGGTTTTGTTTATGCTCTGAATGGCAATACACATAAAAAATGCCGTAATGATGGAATGTTCTTCCTGCTGACAAATGAAACAGCGGAGTATATAGCTAGGCTGGTATGTGCGGAGGTCGCTGTACGTAAGTTGGATTCATAGCGACAGAATAGTTTAGCCTGATCAATTCCGGTTTGCAGAAAGGAACACACTATGGAACTGATAAAATTAACCCACGATAATCTGGAGCAGGAGCACATCTGCTGCGCGATATCCAACAATAAAGACATTCAGGTCATGTCGAAGAAGGCCTGGATTAAGGAACGGCTTGACGAGGGACTTGTATTCTTAAAGTTGTGAGAGAGTGGGACAGACCCAGAAGGGCTTTACCCTGTATTACACAAACCAGTGTCCCTTTACCGCCAAATATGTTCCGATCATTGAGGAGATGGCAAAGACGCGAAACGTAGATTTTAAGACGGTGCATATTGAGACACGAGAAGCGGCTCAGAATGCGCCTGTCCCTTTTACCACATTTTCGCTTTTTTATGACGGCGGATTCGTCACCCACGAGATACTATCGGAGAAGAAATTCGAGAAGATTCTTACGGACAGGGGGCTGTAAAAGGGAGTTAATATTATGAACATTACGGAATCAAGAAAACCAGTCCTCATTCTTTCTCTGTAAAAATGTGAGATATATTGCTGGCACTTGGACGGATATAAGAAAGACATGGAGGCGCTGCTTCAGCGCCTGTCGCAGATTGAAGCGGTCTTTTCATCTTAGCCCGCTCAGAACCGGCACAGGGCTTGGTGGAATCTAGAATTAGGAGGGATATTATGGATCGACCAATTACAACATTATTTATGCTAATGTCTGTTGATGGAAAAATCAGTACTGGCTCTACGGAGAACATGGATGTTGACAAAGACTTTCTAAATATTATCGGCTTGAAAGAGGGTATTTCTCAGTATTATGATATTGAGCAGTCTACCGATTTGTGGTCGTTAAATTCGGGGCGGGTTCAGGAAAAGATGGGGGTGAACGAAAAGAAATTTCCACAAAAGACACCTGTATCGTTTGTGCTGGTTGACAACCATCATTTAACAGAACATGGCGTACAGTATTTTTGTGCCCGGTCTAAAAAATTTGTTTTAGTAACAAGTAATGAGAATCACCCTGCTTTTTCCGTTAATGCAGACAATCTCCATATCATTTTTCAAAAAGTGTTTGATCCACAAGAAATGTTGATTAAGCTGAAAAGCGATTATGGGTGCGAGAGAATTACGGTACAGACGGGTGGCACATTGAATGCTCTCTTTTTGCGGGCAGGATTGCTTGACTATGTGGATATTGTTGTTGCGCCCGTTTTGATTGGCGGAAAGGAAACCTCTTCCCTGATAGATGGAGCGTCTTTTATATATGAAACCGAGTTGGACAAATTAGGCATATTGGAATTACAGAGTTGTGAAACATTAGCCTACTCTTATCTGCGGCTGAAATATAAAATTGTTCGCTAACTCCCAGCTTGACGGGCTGAATAAATTAGAATGTATGGAGGTGTCTTAGATGAAAAAGAAATGGCTCATTCCATGCTTAATAGTGGTATTTGTGATTGCAATTCTTTTTTATACTGGTATTCAAAGGACGCAAACATTCACACTTGCGGAGAGAAACGGAATTGCATTCAAGTCAGAACAAATACAACCACTGTCTGAGACTATAAGAGTAAGTGGTGATTGTGACACAGATGTAGTATTTACTGATATCGAGACTGGAGAAACATACACGGTAGGATACATTACGTCTGGTGTATCAGAAAAGATTAAACTACAAAAAGGCAAGTGGTACACAGTAGCGGGAGCTGGTAATATCACAGTAAGCCCAGTAAACGTTAGAATAGAATAAAGAAAGACAAATCCCAGGTTATCGAGCTAAAGAATTTGAAGTTAAAAGGAACAAGACTATGAAAACAAACAGGTTTAGGGAGATTAAAAATGATTATATTCAAAGAATTGGAAGTCAATGAAATTAAACATTTTTGGGACTTCCAAAAACGCTTGATATTGAAGAACGACTTTCTTTCAGACTTGGATAAGTGGGCACGAGAAAATGGTATTATTCGCATGGAACTTACAGTTGAATGACAGAACGAGTCGGCAAAGCACTTATATGAAAAAAGAGGTTTTGAAATTGAAGGGATAAGAAAAAAGTCAATGTTTGTTAGTGAAACCTTTGTTGATGAATTTTATATGGCGAAAATTTTGTAAGTTCCCGTTTATTTAGGTAAATCAGGTACACATCCTTGGCGGAAAAGGCGTACTCGACAAATTGAAATTTGAGGAGGTGGGTAAATATTTTGAAGCAAGGTTTGGAGCATACTATAAAATCTTATACAAAAATTTTCTTCATTGGCATTTTAGTCGGGTGCATTTGTAGATTGGCAGACTTCTTCCCCGCAGATACATTGTGGAGTTTATCATCAATTCAAACACTATTTGGTTTTTGGATCATTACAAATACTATTATTGTCCTGTTAAGCACCTCAAATATTTGTGCAGGAATCAGTTCGTTTTTATATATGTTCGGCATGACTTTAAGCTTTTATGGTTTGCAGGCAATCTTAGGAATATTCATACCTATGTTTTCAGGCATGTTTCGCCTGTCGCTATTTGTGATGTTTACTTTTCTTTCAATCCCTTGCGCAATAGCGGCGTTTGTTCTATATTATTGGAATAAAGAACATATTTTCAATTCGGTACTATATTCCTTGCCGGTAGGGGCTTTAGTTGCAGAAGCAATAGCAGTTTCCATTTATTTTTTGGAACATCATACATTTTTGTTTCAGTTGCTGATGGACAGTATTGGGGCAATCGTTTTTCTTTTTATGTTTTACTGGAGAGTAAAGAGCAAAGAGCTTTATCTAATTTCCGCCATAATCAGTTCGCTGGTATTTTTCTTTATTTTTCCGTGGTAACTTAGATTTATTAATTCCAGTTGGCAGGTAGAAAAACTCCAGTTTATCGGGCTGATCATATGTGCCCTATTGGCAAAGCGCACCCTCGGTGAAGGTGAAGGAGGTGTACACGGCAAATTGGATTTGTGGAGGTAAACTAAATGGATAAAAACATGCTCAACAGACTTTTTATCATTTCTAGTTTAGGGTTGTTAATAGCAGGTGCAGTCTTTTTATGTATTAGTATTTTGAGAGGAAATAACACTACAACACCTTTAGCGATAGCATTGGGATGTGTTCTGTCATCAAATGTTTTTAATATAGTTAGGCAAATGAATAATAAAGAAAAATGAAATAGGTTCCCCCACAGTTTGTAGGACTGATAAATTGGATTTTGACCGCTTTCGAATTTGCGGTCGTGTGATATTTTGAGGATGGAATTTCCTACGGAAAAACCAAAAAAGCTGGTGCTGTAATGCGATAAAGCCATGGAAGAAATTCCTTTGCAACAGGCTGATTGCTATGAAGCAGCAGTAAGGAATGTACTGGACTGCATGAAAAGCGGGCAGGATTCTGGTATTCAGCAATCGTGATTCGTGGAATTTATACTGCAATTCTTGTTGCGATAATCCTTGTAGCGATGTGGATAATCCGAAAGAAAATGAAATGAATAAAGATGGTCGGTAGCTTCCCAATTTTAGCACTATTTATTTAACGCAATCAATTAATGAACAATAGGAGAATGAGAAATGGATCAGGTATACAGTGAAATCAGTTTGAAGACAGTGAATAAATTCAGGCTTGCACGTTATGTTATAGTAAGCCCAAATCCTGAAAATGATGCAATGGAATATATGGAACGATGGGCGAAAAACAGTGGGCTGCTTGATTACCCCGGATACACCCCAAGAAGGATCGGCTGGGATTTTCCCTTTGTCTCCGAAGAACAGAAAGAAAAATTTGGGCTGCATGGATATGTGGCGGCGTACATCATTCCAGAGGATTTTCTTCCTTCCTGCGAAGGGGCGGAGTTGGTTGTTCAAGAGACTGACCATTACGCGATGATTACCATTATGGATCCATTCTCTACGCCTTGGGAGAAGATCCCTGGCGCTTATGGGAAGATTTATGAATATGCGAACGCCCTCCATGTGGTGGCCCAGAGTTATGAGAACCGCATCTGCATGGAAGAGGTCTATGTTAGAGAGGGCGTTACCTATATGGACGTTTATGTTCCGGTTGATACACAGTAGAATCTTGACTTCAATTTGCTCATAGGGTTGTCACTACCTTACCCTTACACAGAGCAAGACGGAGTGGATTTTATATCTGCCATGCTTTCCGCAGATGAAAACGAGACGTTTGCATTTGCCGTGTATTGAGGGCTGTCTAAGTTTCCCGGATAGATTTGCAAAGACAATTAGGCCAAAAAAGGTAACAGTGCAGGTATTAGACGAAAATGGCAGAATGATTACGGTTGTCGGCGAAGATGAAATGGCAAAGTGTCTTTGCCATCGTTCCTGCAAGAGAACTGTTCCGCAAACCCAAAGGAACCTTATATGGAAATAAATCGGCAAATTAGAATTTGCGCACAGGAGGTACAGTATTGGCAAAAGTAAAATTGACTATCACGGAAAGTGAATGCAGAGGCGGTTACTGTAAAGCGGGGGATATCTTCTTTGTCGAAGATTTATGCCCCCCGTTATGCCACGAACTATGGAACGTCATATATCCGCTTGTATATGCCTTGCAGAACGGAGCTGAACTGGATTATGGTAATATTCGCGCTAAAAAATTCGATGTAAAATGTCCAGATGGGGGCAGAGTGAGCATTCATGGAGAAGTAATAGAGGACTGAAAATTCCAGTTGTGGGGGCAGAAAACTCTGAATTAACCGAGCCGGAAGCGAAGGAGACTTTTTGAAAGAAAGTTCAAGAAGGTGGATCATAGAGACAACTTTAAATTTGATGGAGAAAAAGATAATGGCAAATGAAAAGGTTTCATTCAAAGAGTTTCTATCGGCAATGATGCGTATCACAAAAAACACGAATAAGAGGTGCTGTAATGGGAGAAGAAATTATCAGGATAGATTTAGATGGAGTAAATAGTTATCTTGTCAAAAGCAATGACTGCTTTGTATTATTTGATACAGGAGGCCCCCTTTTTAAAGATAAATATTTTACTGATCGACGAGATGAATTACAGAGAGAGCTTGATAAAGCGGGTTGCAATCAAGACAATTTAAAACTTCTTGTATTAACGCACGGTGATTTAGACCATATCTATAATGCCGCCAGCATTCGCAATAAATACGGTTTAAATATTGCTATCCACGCAAATGATGTACTTTTTCTTGAAAATCCAACTCTTGATATGGTTTTAGGTAACTTTCGATTTAAGTCCATTCTATCCAGACCAATATCGAAAATGATGAAACATTCACTAAAGAAAACCTCAATTAAGCAGATAATGGGTTTCCATAAATTATCACCAGATATTTTATTGAGTCACAATTTTGATTTGAAAAAATATGGGCTTAATGCCACAGTTTTGCATGTATCCGGACACACATCAGGTTCTATTGGTATTCTTTTTGAAAGCGGTAAATTTATATCCGGTGATACATTTACTAATCAAAATAGACCAATGATTGCTCCAAACGCTTATGATTTTAAGGAACTATCAAAATCTATTGATGTATTAAAGAAATACAAAATTATAACCGTATATCCTGGTCATGGAAAGCCTTTTCCCTATGACATGGTTAGGAGGAAAACTTGAATTCTATAAACTATGATTGTCAATGCCTGAATAAAAAATGCCCTCATCATGGAAATTGTAAAATTTGAAAAACTGCAAGGCCATCAAGTAAGCTGTGCTTGGTGGAAAGGAGGTACTTGACAAATATGAAGTTGTGGAGATAACGATGTCAATATTTATTAAGATAGCGAAAAAGTATAATTGGAAATTGAAAGGTGAACCTATCCGTTTGAACGGCGGTTTTATGCACAAGATGTATAAGATTGACACAGAACAAGGCGCTTATGCACTAAAACTGTTGAACCCATTTGTTATGCAAAGAAAAACAGCTATGGCGAATTACGCAAAAGCTGAACAGATTGACTGCAGAAATGATGAAAAAGAAATTGGAATAGCGCAGGTTGAAGAAACAGTTCATGGATTCTATTGAAAATGCAAATAAAAGGTGAAAAAATGGGGATTGTATGAATGACTGGAAAATATCATATCATTTCAATTATAGCTGACAACTAAAAAATACAGTACACTTGACAGAATATCCACGGATGGCTATAATAAAATTCATAATACGATACAGAAAGGGTGAGTACAATGTTATTCATAAAGCTGTGCATTGGCTACGGCTCCGGACAATTTGATATTACGAAACATTGTACGGAGCCTGAAAATACGAAAACAATAGTTAACAGCTATTTTATTCCAGAGTATTAGTTCTGGGGTATTGTTTGCGTATTTTCAAAAATAAAAAGCGATTTGTTTTTTGCGGCGGCGGACAGTGTTTTGTCTGCCGCTTTTTGTTGATGGTGATATTTCATTATTGTTACCAACAGTAGGTATCTCTTTAAAAACAGAGGGCGTGCAGTCTATTTGTGCTGTCTCTCTGTTTTTTTGTGTTCAGAGGGGGCAAATAGCTTAGACTAATAAAGGAGCTAAAAAGCTATGAAAGGAACCAAAATGAATCTCTCTTATGGATTGGAAGTAAGTAAGCGTCAAATCCTGCGCTTACCTATAAATTAACGCCGCTAACAGATATCAGC
>OBXM01000302.1_pt1 | contig 58668 bp, 49 predicted proteins | sample 1538141 | NCBI WGS metagenome assembly OBXM01 (sample SAMEA2580153, study PRJEB22360) | human gut metagenome | biome: human gut; feature: human-associated habitat; material: faeces | place: Denmark | collected 2008/2010 | reverse complement strand
CAAACCACAGTCCCCCGCCTGCGCCTCAGCCGCCGCCTGGCTCCCGGCCGCTGCCTGCGCCTCAGCCGCCACCGGGCTCACCGCCGCATCACCTCCCGGAAACATTCCCATCGTCTCCATTGCCGTAAACAAAAACACAGCCGCAATTCCGCCAGCCGCTGCCGCAGCACAATCCTCCAGCCATCTTCTTCTCGTATTTCTCCCGTTTTTTCTGCTACGGTTTTCTCGTTCGTATCTCATTGTACAGCTCCTCCCTCGCCAGGGCATGTTTGAAAATTCAGTTCTGACGTCTGCACGCCCTGCGAAACCGATCCGGAGAGCTTTTGTGCAGTCAAACACCTGCCGCAGGCAGCGGCACATTAAAATGTCCCTTTCTGCTGCACAAAAGCTCCTGTGTCATCCGTCTCAATATTCATTGATTACAGATTACACAGGAGCTGCATCAAAAGATCATCATTTTTGCATCATAGTTGCATCATCTCGATATTTTTACAAATAATTCCTGGATACCATCGTAATAACCGACCGTCGCAGTCGTATTTCCTTTTCCGGTTCCGGGAAACACGTACTTCTTAAAATACGGCGTCATTTCCATCAGCGGATTGTTTGCCTCATAGGGCTGCGGAGCTTCCAGTCCCAAATATCCGCTCCACTTCCCGGCGATCTCATCCGGATCCATGTCAGCCCAGGTGCGTTCCGTCCGGACATAAAACTCATATAGTTTTCCATCATCCGCGTCGATATAGGCATCGATCAGGCGGTTTCCCCGGTCGTTGTTTTTCTGAATGTTGGAAAGGCTGACCTTCCACACTGCCACGTTATTCCGAGGCTCCAGCACGTCGATCGCAGAATAGAGGACAGCGTCGTAGGCGGAACGATCGGCTTCTCTCACGGAATCAGGAAGAATTCCCAGTTCTTTCAGCGTTTCAAGGCCCTCGTTTACGACCCCAAACAACTCCTCCTCTTTGATCTCACGATCGGACGGTCCTCTGTGATTGACGATAAACGCATACGTTCCCGCCGTCTCTCCGTAGGCTTCACCGGAAGCCTCCTGCCTCTCCCCGGCATACGGTTCGCTCTCAGGAAGCGTCTGGCTGTTTAAAGCCTCCGCCAGGATAAACAGCTTATCACTGCGGCTTAAGGAGTATCGGTACCCCTCGCCTTCTCCCTCCCCATCTTTTACGTGGATCTCATTCAAAACCGATTTGTCGCGGTATCCGGATATGGCTTCCGGCCCCCAGATGGCCAGAGCCATGACCAGTGCGGCAAACAGAAGCAGCAAGAAATTTACAGCTGTTTTTTTCATACTTCGCCACCTCCTTCACCGTCGCTCCGCCAGGCGGCAGGAGCGCCGTCTTCCCACGGGAGGACAAAGCTGAAGCAGGAGCCTTTTCCCGGCTCGCTCTCGATTTCCAGCCTGCTGTGATGCAGAAGCAGTATCTCCTCACAGAGAGCCAGCCCCAGTCCGGCTCCGTTTCTGCTCCTGGAACGGGATTTATCCACCATGTAAAATGCCTTCGTTATCTTGTAAACTTCCTCCTCCGGAATCCCGACACCGTGATCCTTAACGGAAAAGCGGTAGCCCTCCGAAACGGCATACCCATCCACATCGATGCGGCTGCCTGGCTCTGATGCCTTGCAGGCGTTATCCAGAAGATTGATGAGCACGGATTTTATCAGGCTTGCGTCACACCGGATCATCCCTTCATCGTAAGTAAAATGAAAATCCATATTTTTCTTCGCCGCATACATATCATACAGATAGAAAAACAGCGATTCCGCAGAGACCATCTGAAGCTCGATCTCCTGGCGTTTCGTCACAATAATGTCTAACAGCCGAAGTGACATCGTCTCCAGACGCCGTCCTTCCGTGTAAATGTAATTGGCGCACATAAAACTCTTCTCCTCATCCAGCCGGTGAGACCGCAGCATATCCGCATAACCAATGATCGCGGTGAGCGGCGTCTTAAGCTCATGGGCAAAGGCCCCCACGAAATCTTCCCTCGCCCGGATCTCTTCTTCCAGCTTGATGATATTATCTTCCAGCGCGTTGGCCATACGGTTGAAATCCGCCGTCAGCTGCCCCAGCTCGTCGTCGCTTACGAGCCTGGCGCGATAGTCGTAGTCGCCCGCCGCCATCCGTTTTGTGGCCCGCGTCAGCAGCCGGATCGGCCTTGTCAGCCAGGAAGAAATGAGATGCATGAGAACCGTTCCCAGAAGCAGAATAACGACTGTCACCCTCCGGTAAACCACAAAGCCCGTAGCCCGGTCATGAAACACCTCGGTAACGTCTCTCATCGTCTCTAAATAAAGGCTCTTATCCAGCGCCTCCACCCGGGCGGCCGTCTGAATATAATAGCTGTCGTCCAGCCGGATCACCCGGTAGGTCTTCGTATTTTCGTCAAGCGCGAGAAGCAGCCCGTCATCGGCCGTGAAGCCGTCGGCTGCGTAAAGCACCTGTTTCTGATCATCGGAAATCCGCAGCATACGTCCCGTGTCCTGCCCGCCGGCCTCTAAGTTGGAGGCGATCTGACGCGTCGTGTCTTCCTGCAGCACATCATATTTGGCCGGGACATTGAGTGCGGCCGTCTCAAATGCAAACTTCAGAATGCTGCTCTCATCGAGCGCCTGCCCGGCTTCCCGGTCCAGGGCACGCTCGAACACGTAATTTACGAAATAAAACCCGCTGAATCCAAATGCAGCCGCCATGACAATCATGGTCCATAAAAGCAGTTTCAGTGAAAATTTCATCGCCCTACCTCAAGCCGGTAACCCACCTTATATACTGCCACCAGACGTGGAAATTCGCCATTTTCCCAGTTCAGCTTCTTCCGTAGACGCTGTACATGCAAATCCAGCGTACGGCTGTCGCCGGAGTATTCGCCCTCCCACACCTTCTCATACAGCGTTTCCCGAAACAGCGCCACATTCCGGTTCCGCAAAAAGAGGACCAGGAGCAAAAATTCCTTATTGGTCAGCTCCACCGGCCTTCCGGCCTTCATGACGGTCCTCGCCTCCACATCGACCACCACGTCGCCCGCAGACAGACGCCTCTCCGTCTTATTGTATCTGCGCAGAACCGCTTCCACTCTGGCCACCAGCTCGACCACATCAAAGGGCTTCACCAGATAATCATCGGCCCCCAGCTTAAGCCCCTTCACCCGGTCTCTCACCTCATATTTTGCAGTAATGAAAATGACGGGTATTTCCATGGGCCGTATGTATTCCATAATGTCGAAGCCGTCAATCCCCGGCAGCATGATATCCAGTAAAATGAGGTCAAATTTCTCATTTTCTATGATTCTGAGCGCCTCCGCCCCATCCTGAACCGCCGTGCAGTGGTATCCGGCCTCCGACAGGTTCAAATCGATCAAATCGCAAATCGGTTTCTCGTCGTCCACTATCAGTATTTTTATCATGATTCCTGTCTCCACCCCCAATAAGCCCTGGCCTTTTCCACCAGTTCCTCCATCGTGCTGTCGTCTTTACTCTGGTACTGTTTCTTAAATTCTGTTTCCGGATAGAATCCGCCCGTCTTCTGGTAATAGATGGAATAATCATTTTCCAGGATCGTCTCACCGTCTTTTCCCTCATAGCTGTACCGCGCCAGAACCGCCAGATCCTTCATCCCGTCGCCGTCAATGTCTCGACAGGCGACGCCCTTCAGCGCATACAGATTTTCATAGTCGCCCATGGGCTGGAAGCTCCATACGATGTAGCCCTGCTCATTGACGAGATAGACCATAAATACGGTATATTCCGCCATCCGGTACGTTCCCGGAACCACCAGAAGGTTCCCCAGCTTCTCGAACTTGCGCCAGTAACTCTGCTCGGCTACCACCTTGAATCCATGTTCCTTTAACTCATCCAGCGTAGCGGCTGTATACAGGAATTCCGTTGAATATCCATCCTCTAAGAAAGAGGCGATAAACCGGATACTCTTGTTCATTCCAAACCGGTTAATCTTGTCGGAGAGGCGCCAGTCGCGGTAAAAACCAGTTTCATTCTGAAACAGCACATCTCCAACCTTATATGCCCTGCCTGCGGCGGAATCTTCCTTTTCACAGGAAGTAATCAGCAGAATATCTGTCTTTCCGTCTCCGTCCAAATCCTGAAAAGAGACGGCGGAAATCCCCTGATTGAGCTGATTAAGCTCCCCTCTTACCTGATTGTTTGTCTCCAGCTGATCCGTCTGATAGACCGTGTTTCCGTTTTCATCTGCAAAAAACAGGACGAGGCGGTGATACGTCCGGTCAATGGCAGGAATCATGGAGACATCCCCAAATGCTTTTACCGTCATGGTAAATACCTGGTTCTCAATAATATCGAAACCGCTTGCGGCGATATCCGCCTCTCTCTTCACACCTTCAAGGCGTTTCTGATAGGCATTGTAGGCGTAAAGCGCACTTTGCTCCTCCTCCGCCTGCACGGGAAAGCGGCCGGGACAGGCCGCCGAAAACAGGGACAAGCACAGAAGGCCTGCCGCGGTGCGGACAAATAATTTTCTGTATTTCAAAGGGATCACCTGCCTTTTTTGGGAATCAGACGCAATTTATGTACATTGATATTTTATCAAACATAGTGGGAAAATGGAATGGCGAAAACAGAAAAGCAGGGCGGTAACCGGTCCTGTTGTATCCAGTATACCATGATCGGAATAAAATTTCAGCAGTTTTTGGCTTTACCGTAGTTCACAACGCTGTCTTTCTGTTTTATAATGAACCTGTAAGTACACATACGGAGGATATCTATGAACGAACGAATCGTGGAATACATCAACATTTTAGGAAGATTTTGCGGAAAAAGAGACATTTCCGAGCTGTCCCCGGAAGAATTAAAGAAGACTTACGGAATCGATCAGGCAGACGTCATGGTGCTGTTTGGCGGCAGCATCCTGTGCGGCGGCGATGTACTGGCCCAGGCGATGCAGAACCATGCCGCGAAAAAGTACGTCATTGTAGGCGGAGCCGGCCATACCACGGAAGCGCTGCGAATCCGGGTCCATCAGGAATTCCCTGACATTGAGACGGCAGGACTGCCGGAAGCCAGGGTCTTTGCGTCCTATCTGAAGGCACGCTATGGGCTGGAGGCCGATCTTCTGGAATGCTGCTCCACCAACTGCGGCAACAATATTACGTATCTTCTGGATCTGCTGCGGGAAAATCAGATTTCCTTCCGCTCCATCATCCTGGCACAGGATGCCACCATGCAGCACCGCATGGAAGCCGGACTGCGCAAGTACGTCTCGAATGACGTCATCATCATAAATTATGCCGTCTACCAGGCAAACGTCATCATGAAGGACGGGAAGCCCGCCTATGATACAGAAATCTTCGGCATGTGGGACATCGACCGTTATCTCACGCTTCTCATGGGGGAAATCCCGCGTCTCACCGATGGTCCGGAGGGATACGGACCCCTGGGCAAAAATTATATTGCGCACGTCGACATTCCCGGCAGCGTCGCCGCCGCTTTTGATGAGCTTCAGCACACCTGCCGCGGCATGGTGCGGCAGGCCAATCCGCTGTATGCCTCCCGGGACTAGCGGCCGCTCACCACTGCCCTGTTTCAGGCTTTGCCAGTCCCCGCACCCAGGCCTCCGGTACGGGCCTCGTAATAAAAAGCAGGATAGGATTACCGGCTTGTGATGAATCTGCCGGTCATTCTACCCTGCTTTTTTCTATCTGGATTAATCCCAAAATGAATTGTACTTACACATTCTCCGTCCATTTAGCAAGTTCCCGACGAAAAGCTTCCAGCTCATCGTCTTTTGCTCTCAGTTCTTCTTTATTAAGCCTCAGTTCTTCTTCCCTCTTCTGCGCTTCCTCTTCCAGCCTCCTGATCTCTTCCTGCTGCTCTTCAATCATCAGTTCCACTGTATTCTTATCATATAATGCCGGCGGCTCATTATACATCGCTATCAACTTCCTCCGGTTTGTCTGAACTCAAAAAATACAGCCAGGCATCCAACTCCAGTCCGGTGTCAAATTTCTGGCTGGAACGGTGAATTCCTTATCCGCGTCCAATCCTCTCTGCGATCTCCACAAGACTTGGCAGACAGGCATCAAAGAACATCTTATACGACTGACAGAAGTACTGATGATTCCCGTGATCCTCCTGTCTGGTTCTCCGGCAGCCGCCGCGGCAGAGCATTGCGTATCGGCAGTCTGCACACGCCTCCTCCTTTTGAAGGGATCTCTCGATAAATTTTATCTCTTCCCGCTTCTTATCTATCATCTCCACCGTATCCGTCCGAAAATTCCCCAGACGGTACTCGTCCAGCACATAGAAATCGCATGGATACACGGTTCCATCCGACTCTACCACGTACTGCATTCCGCAGGTCCCGCGCATGTCGCAGGATTCCGGCATCTGGCCCAGCAGAATCGCGATATAATTCTCAAACTGCCGGATATACGGCTGTTTTCCCTCCTTCAGATCACGGAACCACAGCTCGAACAAATCGATCAGAAACGTTCCGTACGCCTCCGGTGTCAGCGAATAATCCCGGCCACCCGGTTCTTCCATGAGCGGATCGAGACAGGCGATAAACTGCAGGTAATTTAACTGGTTTTTCCGGTAGAACTCATACGTCTTTTTAATATGAGGCGCGGTTCTCGCATGCACCACGGAAAGTATGTTGAAGTCCACTCCGGTCTTTTTAAGCATTTCAATATTTTCCATGATCCGGGTAAAGCTGCCTTTTCCTGCGGGAGTTTTCCGGTAATAATCATGCTGCTTCGGTCCTCCATCCAGGGATACGCCCACAAGGAAATGATTTCTCACAAAGAATTCCGCCCACTGCTTATCCAAAAGCGAACCATTCGTCTGGATTGCATTGAAAATCTTCACATTGTTGACATTGTATTTTTCCTGAAATTCGATGGACTTTTCAAAGAACGGAAGCCCGCTCAGCGTCGGCTCGCCTCCCTGATACGCAATCGTGCAGCTTCCCTCCGAATAAGCCAGAACCTGGCGGATCACATCCTCTAATGTCTCAACCGACATAAACCCGTAGGCCCCCTGTTCCCGTTTGGACATCGTATCATAATAAAAACAGTATTCACACCGCAGGTTGCAATTTCCTGACGATGGTTTAATCAGTACACTGATTGGCGGCATAAGCACCCTCCCTCTTTCGTACCGGCAATCATGCCGGCGGCCATTTTCATAAACACACTGATAAATATTATAATGGTTTCTTACCGTAAGTACAAGAGTAAACTTAAGCCACGCCCGGTAATTAAGGGAGGTGTTCCAGTCTCCCCCACAATCTCTTCCAGCGTCTCAATCTTTACCGCCCCAAACATCGCCAGGCTCCGCAGAGGCATGTCAAAAAGCATGGACAGCATCATGCGGCTGATATCGTCTTCGCCTGCGTACTGGGCCGAGTATCCCTCGACAAGACCACCCAGCAGGGCTTTTCCTTTTTCGCTGGTCAAAGCTTCTTTTACGGTTGTATTCAGTGTAATTCCGCTGGCGGCCGGCGTTAAGGGGATTTCTCCCTTAAACAGGCGCTTAAACTGCTCTCTGTCTGCCGAGAAACGGCCGTCCTTTATGACTTCACTGACATCATATCCGGGGATACCGGAAAGCTGCTTCCCCTGAAGGTTCAGCTCCCTGCTGAGTCTTAACTCACGGCTGGAGGACGCCGCATAGATCTGATACGTTCCCGCTTCAACTGTCCAGCCGGAGAGGTCCGTATCGTATATGGAAAAACTTCTCTTGTCCAGGCCGATTACCACTTCCTGCGATTCTCCCGGCTGCAGGAACACTTTTTTAAAGCCCTTCAGTTCTCTGACAGCTCGCATCACAGCCGACTGTTTTTTGCCGATATAGAGCTGAACCACTTCACCGCCGGCGGTTTTACCCGTATTGGTCACTGTAATTCTGGCCTCGCCCTTCTCTGCCTCTTCATCCCATATAAGGTCCATGGTATCGTAAGAGAAGGTGGTGTACGACAGTCCGTATCCAAATGGATAGGCTACCGTTTTTTCAGCCCAGTCGTAGTAACGGTATCCGACAAAAATACTTTCGCGGTATTCCACGTCCTTTCCTTCTCCTGCGAAATGCTCATAACACGGGGTATCTTCCAGTGAAAGCGGAAACGTCTCCGCCAGGCGGCCGGAAGGATTCACCGCTCCGGTCAGCACATCTGCGCAGGCGCTTCCCGCCGCCTCTCCGCCCAGACAGGCGAGTAAAATACTCTCCACCCGCTCTCTCCATGGCATTAGGACGACGGAGCCGCAGAGGAGAACGACCGTTACATGGGGATTTACCGCAGCTACCGCTTCAATCAGCGCTGTATGGGACTCCGGCATATTCAAATGCGTCCGGTCAAAGCCCTCACTCTCATAGGAGTCCGGCAGTCCGGCAAATACGATGACACCATCCCGCCCCTTTGCACAGGTGGCTGCCTCTTCCAACAGCGCCTGATTGATGGTATCGTGTTCCAGCTCATAACCAGGTGCATATTCAAATGCAATGCCATTTTCGCGGAGAGAATCCAGCACACAATCGACCTGATGGGGATTGATCTTTGAGCTTCCGGCGCCCTGATATCTGGGCGCTTCGGCAAATGCGCCGATCACCGCATAGGAACCGTCTTTCTTGAGCGGAAGCATTCCGTCATTTTTGAGCAGTACTGCGGATTCTGCCGCAATCCGCCTTGCAAGCTTATGGTTTGCCGCCGCGTCGTACTCTTTTTTGCGGACCTCACAGGCTTTCCTGATCATGGTAAGGAGACGTTCTGCCGCGCGGTCTAATACCGCCTCATCCAGCTCACCGTTTCTCACTGCATCGGCAATTTTCTTATCATTATGGGGATCTGGTCCTGGCATTTCAAGCTCAAGCCCGGCTTTCAGTGCTTTCACCCTGTCATTCATGGCGCCCCAGTCAGTCATGACCAGCCCCTCAAAGCCCCACTCTTTCCGAAGAACCTCCGTCAGCAGCCACTCATTTTCACAGGAGTACACATCGTTAATCCGGTTATAGGAACACATCACGGTCCATGGCTGCGCCTGTTTTACCGCCTTTTCAAATGGAGCCAGATAGATTTCCCTGAGCGCCCGCTCGTCCACCACCGAATTGCTGACAAGCCTGGCCTTTTCCTGATTGTTGGCTGCAAAATGCTTGAGAGACGTTCCGATTCCCTGGCTCTGAACACCGTTAATCCAGGCGGCTGCCATCTCGCCGGCCAGATACGGGTCTTCGCTGAAATACTCAAAATTACGGCCGCAGAGCGGAGAACGCTTGATGTTGGTTCCCGGTCCTAAAATAACAGCAACCTCCTCCTGAACACACTCCTCTCCGATGGCCTGCCCCATTTCATACAGAGCTGCTTCATCCCAGCTGCTGGCCGAGGTGACCGCAGGCGGAAAACAGGTGGCCTTCACGCTCTGGTTAAGACCCAGGTGATCCGCCTCGCCGGCCTGCTTGCGCAGACCGTGAGGGCCGTCGGTTACCATGATGGAGGGAATATCCAGACGTTCAATACCTTCCAGCTGCCAGAAATTCTTTCCGGAGCACAGAAGCGCCTTTTCTTCCAGAGTCATGGTTTTTACCATAGCTTTTATATGATCTTTAATTCCATTTGTCATAGTTTTCAATCCTTCTTTCTCTCGTCCAGTTCCGTGCGGATCTGGGAGTATTTCTCATTGGTAATCTCATAGAATGCCATGGAAATCAGGGATGCTATATAACCGAGTACCGGCATTCCGAAACGCAGGAACACGATCATATTTATTACCTGTGGAGTCTGCTCCTGATTTGCCACAAAACCGACCAGTCCCAGGAAGAAGCTGGCGATAAATCCGCCGATCGCCATGCCGAACTTGTTAATAAATGTCAGGGAGGAGGACATCAGGCCATCTGCTCTCTGTCCGAATTTCCACTCGCCGTAATCAGAACACTCCGGAAGCATCGCCCATCCAAGGTTGCTTGGTATACGGGAAATGAATCCGAATACAGCCATCATGCTCATAAGAATCGTAACCGATGCCGTAGGCTTCATCCACATGACCACCAGCGGTACAATCGAGAACAGGCTTCCGAACCAGTACAGGCGTTTTTCCCAAACACTTTGGAGAGTGCAGGAAGCAGCGGAAGGAGAATGATCCCGGCAAACAGAATGGCGGAGGCAACCTTGGGAACCAGATCCACCCGGTTTAACACATACTTAAAGTAATACATATTTACGGCGCTGTAGGTCGCGTTGGCCAGAACATCCGTACCGAAGGCGATCATGAGCATCAGCATGGGTTTGTTTTTCACCAGCAGCTTCAAATCTTTTGCCATGTTCATCGGAACGCGTTCTTTTTCCATATCACAGACATCGTACTTCTTTCCGCCCCATGCGCAGATCCAGAATGCGGCAGTCGTCAAAATACCGATGAGTGCGCCATAGATAGCCCATCCCTGTTTTCCGCCGCCAAATGCTTCCACCAGCGGAAGTGCCATGATGGTGATAATAAACTGGGATACGGTTCCCATGCCCTGCTTCCATGAAACGATAACCGTTCTCTGATACGGATCCTGAGACATAACCGGCGTCAGGGAATGATACGGGATATTTACTACGGTTGAGGCCAGAGAATAGGCGATGTAGACCACATAGACGTAGACCACTTTCATATTCGGTGATAAGTCCGGCGCAGTGAAAAGAAGGAAGATGAGGAATCCAAGGACCGGTGCTCCCCAGATAATCCATGGCCTGTATTTTCCCATTTTCGAGCGGGTGTGGTCGCCCAGCATGCCCATGATCGGATCGGTAAATGCGTCGATAAATCTGGATATCAGCATGAGGCCGGAAACCACCATGGAGCTGATTCCGAAGATATCGGTGTAAAAGAATGTAAGATAAGACATTACAAGAAAGAATGCGAGGTTTGAACCCAGTCCCCCAAATGAATATTTAAACACATCCAAAAACTTTGCTTTTGCATACTTCGTTTCCATACGTTTCTTCTCCTTTATAAACAAATGTTTCGTGTAAAGTCCTTTTCCATTCTGGTGTCTTTTTGAAATGGAACGACGTCACACGTATCCTGGTAAAATTCCAAAAGCTTTTCCTTCATCTCCGCGATTATAGGCGCATATTCAGGACATCCGATGCGATTTTGGGTTTCCTTCGGGTCCAGCCTCAAATCGTAGAATTCGTCTTCCTCATAGAGTCTTCTGATATATTTGTAATCCCCTGTACGGCACATCGTGGCTTTTCCGTTGTACATCTCATCGGAGGCCTGTAAAAACTGTCTCGGATAGTACTGGCCGCCCGGATCCGGTACGGCCTGGCCCCCGGTCTCCTTGCAGTGGTCTTCTCCCTTTCGGAAACCGCCCTCACAGAACACCGCCTGGCGAAGCGCCTCTTCCCGCTGTTCCATATAAGGAATCAGGGATTTTCCAAAATGTGTGTGTTCGGCGGGAAGCTCTGCCACCGCCTCCGCAGTTGCGTAGAAGTCAATCAGCTCCGTCATTTCCTGACTGATGCCATGGCGTTTCTGCATCGCGGCAGGCAGCTTTACAAGAAACGGGACATTGGTCAGGCAGTCCTCAAAACAGTTCTGAACCTTCTCCACCAGACCGTAATCTCCGGTATAATCTCCGTGATCGCTGAAAAAGAAGACGGCAGTATCATCGTAGATGCCTTTTTCCTTCAATGCACGGACGATCTGACCCGTCAAATCATCCACCCTGCTGCACATTCCTAAGTAAACCGCCCGCAGCTCATCGTACTCCTCTTCGCTCCAGTCCTTCATGTTCTGCAGTACCGCCAGTTCTCTCTGCATTCTGGATTTTCCCCTATATCCCTCCGGAGGCAGAATCCGTTCCGGCAGCTTCTTCCGGTCAATACGGCTGAAATACGGCTCGCTGATCTGATAGGTCGGGTGGGGAAGCATCAGGGGCAGAAAGATACAGAATGGCCGTTCCTCCTCATAGTCCCGGATAAATTCCGCCGCGCCCTCCGTCCAGACCTGATCCAGGTCTTTATGCTCCGGCAGCCTGCCCTGGTAAAAGGAATAGAAATTCTTTCCTCCAGGTTCTCCCCGGAAGGACTCCCTGGGCAGTGTATCCGGCTTCCGATCATTTCCGACAGTAAAATAAGTATCACAATAGCTTTTATAATACTCTGGATTCTGTGCCGGCAGCAAGTCATTTCGCTGGTTCATCCAGACATGATACCCGTGCTCCTTCAGACGCTTTAAGAGAACCGGCTCGTGCTCATGCATCATGTGATTCATGGTACGGTGTCCTGCTACATGGGGATACCAGCCGCTCATAAAGCTGCACCGCGAGGGGGTGCACACCGGATTCTGGCAGAATGCATGTGCGAAGGATACCCCCTCTTTTGCCAATTCATCCAGATTTGGCGTAACCGCCGCCGGATTTCCCAGATGGAACATGGAATCCGCCCGCATCTGATCCGGATTGATAATCACTATGTTCGGGCGTTTTTTCATACCAACCTCTCTTCCTCGAAACCCAGACGGCGAAAGAGCTCTTTCGGAGCGTCATTTTTCTCCATATATTCTCGTATGTAAGCCTTCATCTGTGCGCGCACAGCCTCATCCTCCAGGGAATGTTCCTGATCCGGGTCCTCTTTTAAGTCGAACAGCAGAGAACCGAATGACGTCGTGTCTCCCATATGGTTCTTACTCTCGATCTTCATGACCCTGCAGCCCTTCGTGAAGGAAAATGGCTCCGCCAGTTCCATCCCCGCCAGTTCCTCCGGGCGGAACATATACCGCATATGGGTAGGCATCAGCGTGTACTCGCAGGCAGGAATCTCGGGATGCTCCGCCGCATGCATATACACATACCGGCCGTCTGTCACATCCACCTGACTTCCATGGTATCCGAACACCGCATATTTCCGGATAGGTTCATCCGAATCCATTACGCCGGCAAGCGGCTTTCCTTCCATGTCCTCCGGTATCTCCATTCCGAAAAATTCTAACAGTGTCGGCGCCAGATCGATGGTCTGTACGATCGCATTTCTGCGGATTCCGGCGCACTCCTTTCTGCGGGGATCGTAGATATACAGCGGTGTATGGGAAATCTCCTCGTAGATCGGCATGCTGGTCTTTCCCCACCATCCGTGCTCTCCCAGCAGAAAGCCGTGATCCGTATTGACGATAAGCATGGTATCGTCCCACAGGTGGTATTGGTCCATCATATCCAGAACCTTTCCCAGGTACCGGTCGCACTTGGAAAGCAGCGCCGCGTATTCGTAACGAACGTGCTGAACCGTATTCTCATCTTCCGCCACTGCCGCGTAAGGCGGCCAGTCGGCTTCCTCTGCCGCATCTCCCAGAAAGGTATGTGGATAGAGCGCTTTGTCCTCCATCAGTGAATAGAACGGTTCATGGGGATCGAAGGTCTCGATCTGCAGGAACCAGTTGTCCTCCCCGTGGTTCTTCTCGATGAATTCCAGCCCCTGGTGAAATGTAACCGCCTGGGAGGTCTTCTCTTCGGTATCCATATAGCTGCGGTTGACCGCGTCCTGAGCCATCATTCGTCTGTAAGGCGGATAACTCAGCATGACCTCCTTGTTCTTAAATACGGTGCCGCGGTCATAGCGGTATGACAAATCCGCTTTCCACAGATCGCCCTCCTGCCCCCTGGAAATCTCCCAGGATGAATACCGGTTGTGGTAGGTACAGCCTCCATCCTCCCAGTAGTGCTGATGGTCGCTGACGAGATGGGTGTAGACACCTCCCTTTTTAAGAATCTCCGGCATCGAGTCGTCGAACGGCTCCATCGGCCCCCAGCTTCTGTGGAAAAAATTGATTCTGCCCGTGTGCAGTTCCCTTCTCGCCGGCATACATGGCATGCTTCCCACATAACAATTTTCAAATTGAACGCTTAAATCCGCCAGCCTTTTGAAATTCGGCGTCTTCGTCCAGCCACAACCGTATGATTCCAGTAAATCGCGTCTCAGGGAATCATACATCACCATAATTGCCTTCATGATACTCCTCCTGTCTTATCTTATTTTTCTGTAACTGCTGTACTCTTTTATCCGCTCTCTTTCTGATGAAGATTTTCAATTCATCTTGCAAATTGGTGCGAGCACCCGTCATGCCGCATAACCGTATACCTTTGTGGCGCTCTGTACATCCATCATTGTTTTTGAAAACGCTTTCAGAAAACGCTTTCAAAAAAGAGCGATTAAAAGGCTGCTCTTTAAAGCTGCCTTATTGATTCTCTGTCAAAAAACTTTGTTTCATATTCCCTGGAGGTCTCCTCCAGCGGGCAGTCTTCTATCATGTCCAGCAGCAGCTCTGCCGCTCCGCTGCCCATATCCTTCGCGGGTACAAAGAACGCTGAAATCTGTGGAAACAACCGCCGCCCTTCGCCACTCTTATGTTCAACGGACAGGATCGACACAGTCTCCGGCACAGAAAGCCGCAGTTCTCCGCATACACTCAATATAATCTGGGTCGTCTCAATACCCGGCGAACAGATAGCGGTACAGCCGTCGCCTATTACATACTTTCTGAAATCTGCAATAAGGTCCGGCCGGATATCCGTCATATGTGAGAGCGCGATCGGAATCAGTTCCAGTTCTTTTAGTTCTTCTTTTGCCTTCTTTACAATACCAGCCAGATAATTCTCATGAGTCGTGTAAAAATAGAGGACGATCTTCCGGTGCCCGTCTGCATACAGAGTTTCAATCATCTGATGCATATAGCTTTCATACTGGGCATAAACATTAATTCCCTTCTTGTGAAACTTTTTCCCTATGTATACCACAGGATACTCTTCATCCAGGATTTGTTTCAGTGCCTCTTCATCCATGGATTTGCCGTTTAGTCCGCTTAAGAGAAGACCGTCAATCCTTCTCTGCCTGACATACTCCATGAAACGCGGACTCCCCTTCACCCGGTTCGAATATTCCTCCGACTCACTGATCAATACCATACTGTAATTATGTCTTGTCAGAACCCTCTCGATTCCCTTTAACAATTCCAGAGTGTAGGAGGATTCAAACACCGATCCGGAATGAAATGGAGTATAGACTCCTATCATATTGGACCTCTGCTTCACCAGTCCTCTTCCGAACTGATTCGGTTCATACTGGTAATATTCCATCGCCTCTCTTACGGCCTGTACCTTCTTATCACTTACATTGGCGCTGTTATTCAAAATCCTGGAAACGGTTGAGATAGAAACTCCCGCCCGCTTTGCTACGTCGTAAATCGATGCTGTCATGTTTTACCTCAATGCTGTCATGTTTTGCATTCTTTTTTTGAAAGCGTTTTCAAAGTTCCTGGACTTATAATAACAAAAAGAGAAATTGCACACAATATGATTTTTCTACAAAAAAGTATTTTTTATTTGTGCACATTCTACAATTTTCTCGACTCACTTCTCTCGACTTTCGCCCCTTGTTTTTCTCTTCCATGCATGCAAAAAGGAACCGGCAAATGGTTCTCCGGCTCCTTCTGTTCGTGCTGTTATTATCTCACTGTTTCATAATTCCGTTATTATTTCACTGTTTCGTGCTTCTTTACCAAACGTACTACGTTCCAGCTGTGTTTGCCGAAAACAGTGGAGAAAATACCGTTCTCCAGTTTAGAAGCTTCTGAATGGATCGGACTCACCGTATCCGGCGCTGCTTCTGTATTGACTGCTTTCATGTCGTTATGGGTCAGAACGATATGTTCCTCCACCTGATACCCTTCAAACTGACGGAAATCACAGGAGACTTCTGCATCATCCTCCAGATCTTTATTAACCGCGAAAATCGTTACGGCCTCCGCCTCCTCATCCCAGATGCATACACAGTCCAGGGTGGATACGGTGCCATAGGTCCGGCTCTCATATACCGGGGCCTTGATCTGAGTCATCAGAACGGTGCCTTTCCCATAGACGCTGGCGTGCATATATGGATAGAATATGGTCTGACGCCAGGCGCCTGTATCCGATGTCATGATCGGTGCGATTACATTGACCAGCTGGGCCAGGCAGGCGACCTTCACTCTGTCCGCATGTCTCAGCATGGTGATCAACATGCTTCCTACCAGAAGCGCGTCTTCAAAGTTATAGACATCCTCCAGCTGATGAGGCGCCTGATCCCACGCCTTGATTTTCTTGTCCTGCTCGTTGCTGTGATACCACACGTTCCACTCGTCAAAGGATAAATTGATGTTCTTTCCGCCGTGCTTTTTAGCCTTCACCGCGTCACAGATTGATACAACTCCCGAGATAAAGTCATCCATTCCCTTAGAGCAGGCAAGAAAATCTGCCGTGTCGTCGCTGCGGTTTCCGTAATACTGATGCAGGGATAAATAATCCACTTCGTCATAGCATTCGTCTAAAACCTGGTACTCCCAGTCTCCAAACGTAGGCATGGTCAGGCTGGAGCTGCCGCAGGCCACTGTCTCAATCTCCGGATCGAGCCACTTCATCATGCGGGCCGTCTCCGAAGCGATTCTTCCGTACTCTCCCGCTGTCTTATGACCCATCTGCCATTTTCCGTCCATCTCGTTGCCCAGGCACCAAAGCTTGATATCATGAGGTTTTGCGTAGCCGTGAGATTTTCTCAAATCACTGTAATAGGTGCCGCCCTCAAAATTACAGTATTCCAGCAGATTTTTCGCGTCCTCCGGACCTCTCGTTCCGAGGTTGACTGCCATCATCATCTCACTACCGGCCTTCTTAGACCAGTCTGCGAATTCATTCAGTCCGAACTGATTTGTCTCAATCACTCTCCATGCCAGATCGGTTCTTGCAGGTCTTAGTGCCTTCGGTCCCACGCTGTCTTCCCAGTGAAAGCCCGATACGAAATTGCCGCCCGGATAGCGCACAATCGGTACCTCCAGCTCTTTTACCAGTTCCAGAGTATCTTTTCTGAAGCCCTGTTCGTCGGAGGAGGCAAGCCCTTCCTGGTAGATACCGCCGTAAACGGCACGTCCCAGATGTTCAATGAAGGAACCATATATTCTCTTATCAACACTGCCTGTCAGGAAATACTTATCAATGATAATTTCTGCTTTTTTCATTCTGTCATTCTCCTTTTTTAACTGTATATTCTTTACTCATATCTTATCAGGTCCAGGAGAAAAAACCAGTGACTTTTCTCCGAAGCATTTGATTTTTTCTCCGATTATGTTTATACTGTTATCATCCGATAAAGAATGAAACGAAACAACCTGACAGCAAAGGTAAGAGAATCAGAATCAGGAGGAAGGGCCATGCTTAATTTTGAAATACATTTCTGTGAATACAACCGGCAGAATCCGCCAAAAGACAGGATTTACCGACCGGGAGGCAGTGGTGACTACTTATTCCTGCTGCTGAAAACTCCGATGAAATTCTACTTGGATAAAGAACTCACACTGGCCCGGGAAAATGCCTGCATCCTGTATACGCCTCAGACCATGCAGCACTATGAGGCTGTTCAAAAATTCCGGAACAGTTATATCCATTTTTCGTGCTCCGATACGCTCATCGAACGCTTTAAAATTCCGTTAAACTCCATTTTTTATCCTGGAAATCCCGATGAAATCGACGAGTACATCAGAGAGCTTCAGGAAGAACGGATCGCATCCCGCCCATTTGCGGACGAGAAAGAATATTTTCTGCTGAATGAGATGTTTATTGCCATAGCCCGGGCCATGGCCGGGGAGAATACTGACATTGTGGAGAACCGGGAGCTGTATGAGATCTTCTTAAGTCTCCGTCTCGATATGCTCCGTAACTATGAAAAGCCCTGGACGACAGAAGATCTGTGCCGCAGGGCAAACCTGGAGAAGAGTCAGTTTTTTGCCTGTTACCAGAAATTTTTCCAGAGTACCCCTCATGCAGACCTTCTCTCCGTCCGCCTGGAAAAAGCCAAGAATCTGCTCACAAATGAGGCGCTTCCGATTAATCTGGCGGCCCGGCAATGCGGATTTTCCGATATCACCCACTTTTCCCGGTATTTTAAAAAAGAATGCGGGTGTTCTCCTAAGGAGTACGCCCGCAGATGGAAAGAAAATTGTTTGCCATAGAATTCGTATGTTTAAGAGTGCGGCGGCGAAATAGCTTAGACCCGGAGCAGCTTCCTCACCAGAGAAAGAACCGCTCCGGCAGTACTGCCGAGAAAGAGAATATCACGATGGGAATTCACGGCCTCCATGGCCGCGGCTGCGCCTTTTGCCATCCCTTTCCACGCCTCGGCTTCAGCCGGTATCTCCGGCAGGACCACTGCCGCCGCCACGACTGCCGCCATGCAGAGAAGAAACGGCACAAAGCCTCTTCCCGTATCGTATTTCTTCATGCGCACGCCGCCTCCCGCTCCCGTTTTTGAGGGAATCCAGAGACACCAGATGAGCCCCATAAACAGCGTGATACCTGCAAAGCCGACGTAGAGAGCCATTCCGTAGTTGGACTCCGCCGCCATAAACCGGATATCACCCAGCGCCTGGCCGTGTTCCCAGAATGACTGTGCCATAAGGAACACCATACCCGCCATCAGGAGAAAGGAGGCCAGCTGCATCACTCTGGAGATGATTACAGTGGCTGTCACCAAGCTTTTTGCCACCACATCGCCAAAACTGACGCCGTCCTTGTCTGTCTTTTCGATTATACGGGTTTCTGAATCCGGTATATCGAAATCGCGGCTTACCCTGGAGTCTGCATTACCGCACATAGATCGGCTTCTCTGGTTCTTTCCCCGGGGCAGCCCGCTGTATGCCGTACCACTGCGCTCCCCGCCGTCCCAGTCCCAGCTCTCTTCTCTCTGTGCTTTTCGCCCTGCCATTCCGCGTGAAACCGGCCGTACCTTTTCCCGACTGTCATTCTCTTGACTGCCGTTCTCCTGGCTGCTGCGCAGGCGCTCTACCTCACCCTCCAGCTTTTTCATTCGGGCTTCCTTTTTCTGCTGTTCTTTTCGCTCACCTTTCGATTCTGCTTTTCGTCCCTCAGAGCCTTCTTTGGACTTTTTAGGCTTTGGTGTTTTCTCTTTCGGCTTCTGTTTTTCCGACTTTCTGCTTCTCGGCTGATAGCTTTCGTTGTCGTCTGTCTCTGTATCGTCAAGAGAATTACGCCAACCACGGTTGTTTAAGAGGTTGGTATCATCAGTCTGGTTCTCATAGGACTGCTGATCTTCTGCATTTAAAGAGGCTTCTGTAAGATGACGACTCTTTAGGAGTGCCAGGGCTCCGATGATTGATTTCGCCGGATTGAAAGACTGGGATTCTGTGAGTGACTGGTTGTCTGTATAGGGCTGGTTGTCAGTAAAAGGCTGGTCGTCTGTAAAAGGCTGGTCGTCCGCATATATTTGATCATCTGCGTAGGATTGGTCGTCTCCATATGACTGTCCAGCCAAAAATTCCGGATCATCTGTATCATACCGGTTATCCAAATATGAACCATTGTCCATATACATTCTATTGTCCGCATTCGTTCCATCGTCCACATACGCCTCGCCATCACTCTCCATTCGTTCTTTTATAAATGGCGGTTCCTCTGTGTTTAACCATTCTTCCGCTAAAAGCTTTTCCTCTGATCGCTCGCTCTTAACCGTCCAATCCCCTCGGCTCTTTTGTTCTTCCATAACCGGCGTTGTGCTTGCGGCGGCCTGTTCTTCCAGGCCCGCCAACTCCTCTGACAGCCGTTTTCTTATCTCATATTCCTCAGCCGATTCCATTAAATAACCGGTGCTCAGCGGTTCTCCACAGTTATTGCAGTAGTTTCCTGATGTTTCATGTCCACATTTCGGGCAGATCATACCATCAATCCTTTCGTATTATTCCATGTGTAATCTGAATGCTTCTAATGCTTCTATTATAATAAAGTCCTGTCTTACCGTAAGTAATAAAATCATATTTCACCATAAGCGGCGGAATATTCGCCGCCGCGGCAGCCGCCAAATGAATGAACAGGCATGTCTGCCCGGCATTGATATTAAGTATACTATATTCGCTGGCGGGGAAGTATTAAGTTTCTCTTGCAAATTAGAGAATTATATGGACAGAAATGCAGAAAAACAGGAAGATTTTATTGACACAGCGGCATTCTTATGAGATACTGGATTATATAGTTTTGATTACTACATATGGAGGTTTCAATATGAAGACTGCTATTTTGATTGATTCCGGCTGTGACGTTTCTGACGAGCTGGTTCAAAAATATCATATGAAGGTTATGCCCCTTCACATTATTTACCCGGAGAAGGATTACGTTGACGGAGTTGATATTTTTCCGGAAACGATTTATCAGAGATTTCCAAAGGAGATCCCCTCTACCTCCACGCCAAGTCCACAGGACGTTAAAAATATGGTGGAGGAAATAAAAGCGGAGGGCTATACTCATGTGCTGGCATTTTCCATTTCCAGCGGCCTTAGCGGTACGTATAATACGGTCAGCCACGTGCTCGGTGAAGAACAGGAACTGACTTCCTTTGTTCTGGATACCAGAAGTGTCTCCTTCGGCGCGGGAATTCTGGCGCTATGGGCGGCTATGAAGCTGGAGGAAGGCATGAGTTATGATGAGCTGACCGAGGCACTGCCTAAGAAAGTGAAGGAATGCAAGATATTTTATTACATGGATACACTGACCTATCTGCGCAAGGGCGGCCGGATCGGGCTTGTCACCTCAGTCGTAGGCAGCATGCTGAATTTAAAGCCGATTATCTCCTGTAATGAAGAAGGTGTCTACTATACAGTCGCCAAAATCCGGGGTTCCAGACAGGGACTTTCCAGACTTCTGGCGGAAGTAAAGGCCTTCGCGGGCGACGGCCCCTGCCTCACCGCCCTCTTAAACGGTGACGGAAAAGAAGCGGCTGAAGAACTGCGGCCGAAACTGCTCGCCGGTATTCCCCAGGGAACGCTGATCATGGAAAAGGCTATAACTGCCTCTCTGGCCGTGCATACCGGTCCCGGATTAGTTGGGATTGGCGCGCTTAAATTATAAAACACGCATAAGATTGACAGCATAAAAAATGCCATGACAGCAGGCGCCGGATTACCGGTATGGCCTGTTGTCATGGCATTGTATTTTTCTGTTCTAGACCCGGAACCTGTCATACTCTTTCCAGCAGTCCAGACAAAGCTTCTTTCCGTCCTGAAGCCGCATCATGTGTTCCGCGGTGGTCTCTTTACAGCAGTCGCAGGGACAGGACCGGAACAGCCTGGCCCTTTCCGGAATATGGCAGACAGCCTCTTTCACGTCAAATAAGTCTTCCGGTTCCCTCTTCTGAAGATACGCAAAAGACTCTTCCTTCGACGCAAAATCCGGACGTTCTCTTAACACCAGACGGACGGACTTCCCTGTTTTCCGGTTATAAAAGGAAAACGCCTGCTTTCCCCTCATATGAAACAGCAGATTCCCCTTTCCAATGCTGCATCCCAGCACAACCTGAATAGCGTCCACGCCGCAGGCATCATTCTCGGAAATACATACCACTTCCTCGTCCTCGGAAAATCCCAGTTCCAAAAGCTCCATTGCGTATAAGGCCGCTTTATATCCGATTGTCAGTCCGCCGCACACGTGACCATGAAATTTTGCACACTGTTCCCATAATTCTTTCTTCTCTTCTGCGTTCATTTAAAATTCCTCCATTTGATAAATACTGCACTCAATCCGGTCCGCAACAGGGACAAACGGCTGCAGTCTTCCATTCTTTAACAGATAAATGCGGTCTGATACCTTCGCCGCGCAGGTTAAATCGTGAGTCACCATCAGTATGCTGAATCCTCTGCTGTTCTGAAGCCCCTTCAGAAAACGCAGCACATTGGCCTTGCTCGACGGATCCAGCATGGAAGTGGGCTCGTCCGCAATCATCAGCGCCGGTTCCATGGTCAGCGCCCTTGCGATACAGATTCTCTGTTTCTGCCCCCCGGACAGTTTCTTCACTCTGGTATTGAGAAAATGCGCCTCAGACGGCAGTCCCACATCACGAAGCGCCTGTTCGATCCGGTCCTTCACCGTATCTGCGTCAGCCTGGCCGGACAGAAATAAAGGCTCGCTTACCGCTTCCCGGACAGTCATGGAGGGATTCACGGATTCATTGCTGTCCTGAAATACCATCTGGACACCATGACTGCTCTTATGAAGCTGTTTATAGTCGGCGGTTTTACCGTCATACAGCACATTTCCTTCAAATTCATCCATATATCCGCCGAGTATTCTGGAAAGCGTCGTCTTACCAACGCCTGATTTTCCTACCAGGGAGATAAACTCTCCGTGTTCTATCTCCAGACTGGCGTCCCGCAGTACGTCCTGCTTCCCATACCGCTTACCGATGTGCTGCGCTTCCAGCAGCGTTACAATCCCGCCCCGGTTGCAGGCTACTTGCCAGCCATCGCCGTTTTCCGTGAGAGAAGGCCTTTTCGTCCGGCAGATATCCAGTCTCTGAGAGCATCTTCCGAAAAACGGACAGCCTCCCAGCCCCTCTTCCTCAGCCGGCCTGATCCCCCAGATATCCTTCAGAAGATTTAAATCCATGGAGGCCCTTAAGAGCCCCTGGGTGTAGGGATGCTTCGGCCGCTCCAGTACCTTTTCCGTCAGTCCCGCCTCTTCCACCATGCCTCCGTACAGGATCATAATCCTGCTGCTCAGCTCTCTGGCCAGGCGCAGATCATGGGTGATGATCAGAAATGCAGTCCCGTGTTCCCGGTTAATCCTGCGGATCAGATCGATAAACGCTTTTCTGGAATTGGCATCCATGGAACTGGTCGGCTCATCTAAAATGACCATTTCCGGTGTCAGTGCCATGGCATTGGCCAGTAAGAACTTCTGCGCCATCCCTCCGGATAGCTGGTCCGGGTAGCGCTCTAAGTCCGTTTCCTCCAGCCCCACCATTTCCATCAGTGTTTTCATGCGCTCCCGGTGCTCTCTGGCCGGATATTTTTTAATCAGCGTTTCCCGGAGCTGCTCTCTCAGCCTCATGGAGGGATTTAGCCATTCTCCCGAATTCTGAAAGACGATGGAAAACAGTTCCATCCGAATCCGGCGCACTTCCTCCTCTTTCTTCTCATACAGGGAACTGCCGGCTATGACCACCTCACCCGCCACAGCCGCTTCCTCCTCCAGCAGACGGGACAGCGCCCGGGCCAGCGTCGTCTTGCCGCTTCCCGACTCTCCGGCTGTAGCCAGTATCTCCCCTCTCTTCATGGAAAAAGAGCATGGGCCCAGCGTAAATCCGGGATATTCCACAGTCAGACCTTGTACATTCAGAATTTCATTCAGAACTTCACTCATATTTCCCTCATTTTATATTTATGTTTTTGCTGCTCTGTTCCTGTTAATTTCTCATTTCCCGTCTCATTCCTCCCGCAGCAGCCACTCCTCCAGAGCCTGTGACAACAGCCTTAAGCAGAGAATTGTGAGCACCAGCATTGCCACCGGCGGGATCAGCCACCACGTCCAGTAATCGGTGAAATAGATTCCCGTAAAGGAGGATGCATTCTGTATCATCAGCCCCCAGGACTTCGCAAGGGGATCGGACAGCCCCAGATACGCCAGGGAAGACTCCTGGATGATGGTCCTGCCGGTAACTGCAGCCGCATTGACTAAGAGCAGCGGAAGTATTTCACCCAGCATATGCTTTCTCACAATATACCACGGACTGGCGCCGTAGCTCTTTGCCAGCACCACATATTTCCTGTTCTTTACGGACATCACCTTGGCGCGCACCTGTTTTGCAATGGATGCCCAGGAGAAGGCCGAGACGATCAGAATGATATTCCAGATACTCTGTCCCCAGAACGCTCCGATCACAATCATAACCGGAAGCTGCGGAACAGATAGAAACACATTGGTAATAAAGGAGAGGACCGCATCAGTCCTTTTTCCGCAGTATCCCGCGCATACGCCGAACAGTCCGCCTGCGGCAAAGGAGCAGGCGGCCGCTGTCACTCCCGTCATCATGCTCAGATAAAATCCCTTTGACAGCTGGGCAAAAATATCGATTCCCAGGTTGTCCGTTCCCAGAAAGTGGATGGCCGACGGCGCTTCGAGGGAGGCGCCGGAAGACTTAACCGGGCTGTGGGGATACAGCGTCAGGCCATACAGGCAGACCGCCGCCAGAAGAAGCAGGAGGATGAAATACCTTCTGATTCGTTTCATCTTAATTCCTCCCGGTCAATCCCTGCGTTCAGCACGTCCGCCAGAAACAGGCTGGTGAGCACCAGAACCGTTGACAGCAGAAAAAATCCCTGTATCATCGTATAGTCCCTGTACCGCACGGCTTCCCGCATCACCAGCCCCAGCCCCGGATAAGCAAATACATTTTCGATCAGCAGCGTACCGCCAACCGCGGTTCCGACATTCAGGAAAAAACGAACCACAATCGGCGTCATACCGTTTCTGAATATGTAGCTCCAGCGGATTCTTCCCGCTTTCAGCCCCTTGGCCCTGGCATTCATGAGATACGGTTTCGACATCACCTCCAGGAAGCTGGCTCTCGCCGTGAAGTAAAATCCGGGAAACATCACAATAACGAGGGACAGCACCGGCAGAAAGCCATGGGAGATCAGATCCCACGCCTTCTCCCCGCCCGTCTCGTATCTGGCAAATGCCGTCGCCCCGCCCGACAGAGGCAGCCATGAAACCTTTGCCGCCACCAGAAATAAGAGCAGCAGCCCGACTAAATAGGCGGGCACCTCCGTAAGGGCAGATAATATCCGAAAGGCCGCCCGGTCGATCCTTTTTTTCTGCATTCCAAACAGCGCCAGCGCCGTACCGGTCACCAGGCTCAGAATTAACGACACGCCCATGACAGAAAGGCTCCAGGGCAGGCGTTCCTTAAGCACAGTAGTCACCGGCTTTTTGTAATGGATGCTCAATCCAAGATCTCCGGTCAGATTTTTCCTGACTGTCTGTGCCAACTGCTCAGCGAGCGGCTGATCCAGGCCGTAATACGCCCTCATCTGATCCAGCTGCTCTTTCGAATACTCGGTATCCATGTCCTCGCCGGAAACCGATGAGGTATACAGAAGCGGATCTCCCGGCATCAGGCGTGGAATGAAAAAGTCAAACAGGTAAATCACCAGAAAGGTACAGATAAATAGTGTGATTCGTTTTCTCATAAACGTTTATCTTTCCATGTAGGACAGACGGGTCTGTTCCGTCTGCTGATACGCGTACGTCTTCATCCAGCCGTCGTAATAATCCTTGCGGTACATGGAGTAGGAGGACTGATTTGCAATGACGATCAGCGGGACTTCCTCGCTGACCAGATACTCCAGATCCTGAAACATCTGTCTGCGGGCCTCGAAATCCACTTCCTTCATCTGGTCCTCTGCCAGCTTCGTGATCTCATCGCTGCTGTAGCCGATCGGTCCCATGCTGTGCGGATTACCTCCCTTATTCTTCGAACGGTCGGAGAAAATGGTTCTCATATATTTTGGCGGATTATTGCCCCAGCCGCCATTGCCTACCAGCGCAAATTCATAGTTTCCCGCATGGACCATCTCATCACGGGAAGCAGAATCGTAGGCTGCAACCGTCACTTTTACACCGGCCGCCTCCAAATCCTGTTTGATAAGCTCTGCTATATCCACATCGGAGCCGCTGTCGGCTGCCAGAAGGGTCACTTCATAGTTCTTGCTCTCCAGTGCAGCTTTCGCCTTTTCCGGATCGTATGGATAAGTCACACACTGGTCATTATAGTAAAGACTTCCCTGCGGAACGTATCCCGCGCTTCCCACGCTTCCGGCTCCGCGGAATACCTTGTCCACGACCGCCTGACGGTCCAGGGCCGCATACACAGCCTTTCTCTGGTCCAGATCGAGAAAACCGGGACATTTTTCAAAATTAATCAGGAGCTTGTATCCCATGTCATTGGCTTTTTCCACCACACCGATCCCCGGATCACTTAAGTATTTATCCTTTAAATCAGCCGGCATGCCGGTGATGTCGATCTCGTGATTTTCAAATGCCAGAAGGGGATCGCTGACAGGAACAAACAGCACGCGGTCGGCTGCCGGTTTTCCGCCCTTGAAGTCATCGAACGCGGTGAATTCATAGCTTCCGGTGGCCCCGTCATAGGCGGTACACCGGTATGCTCCGCTGCCCGTCAAATATCCGTCTCCCGTGTAGGTGTTCGGATCTTCCACCTTCTCCCACACGTGTCTGGGAATAATCACAAACGAACCGATGCTGCTCAGCGTATCCGCAGCAGCTTCTTTTACCGTAATGGTGATCGTGCGGTCATCCACTATGGTATAGTGATCGATCAGGAAGCTGTCTCCCGCTCCCAGAGAGTTGGATACCGGCGGGTGTTCCCTGAAATAGTCTATGGTAAAGGCGACATCTTCTGTCGTCAGAGGCGTACCGTCGTGGAATTTTGTATCGGGAAACAGGGTAAACGTATAGTCACTGCCGTTCATTTCCCAGGACTGGGCAAGCCATGGAATATCTCCCGTTTCATCTTCGTCGATCAGACTTGCGAACACCAGATTCATCTTGGCGCTTCCCGGGCCGCGGGATGCGTTTAAATAAGGGCTGGGAGCTCCCCAGTCCGTCCCTCCCGCCAGCTTGAGCGTCTCCACCAGATGGCCCTGTTTCGTCCGGCCTGCCGTGTCCCCGTTCTCCGCCTCAGCGGTCTGTTCTGTATGATTCACTGATTCTGACGCCTGTACCGACGTCCCTGCCGCCGGCGTCCCCTGCTTTCCGCAGCCGGTTACTGCGGCCATCGCCATCATGGCTCCAAACATAAAGCTCACTAATTTTCTTGATCTCATTGCTTCCTCCATCTTATCTCTCCTGTATTTGTACCCTTCCCAGCTGTCTTTACTGCGGCGATTATGATGAAAGGCCCGTCTCACCGGACCGTTCCGCCTGACATAAAAAAAGCCACGAAAGCAGGCACCTGCAAAGCGGTGCGATATCCTTCATGGTATTAAGCTTCATCTTCATGATGACGTTAGGAATAGTTTATCATAGATTAGTCAAACTTTCCAGAATTTTTACACAATCGTTTGCCTAAAAAGAGAGAGGCGGATTTCCCTCCTCTCTCATCTTCTTCTCACGGTCAAATAGAAACAGTTCATTCCATCCCGGTATTCCACTCCAATTTTTGCTCTGTGTTTGCCAGCCGTCTCCGCGGCGATAGCCAGTCCCAGGCCGTAGCCGCTGCAGCTGCTTCTGGCGCTGTCTCCTCTGTAGAACCGCCGGAAAATCAGGGAACGTTTCTCTTCCGGTATGGGTTCTCCCTGGCTGTTCACCCAGAGCTTTGCCCATTTTCTGCCTGCCGTCTCCAGCCTCACCACGGTTTTCCCTTTGGGAAGGGAGTATTTCACCGCGTTGTCTAAAAGTGCCTTGACCAGCTGTCCCACCTGATCCGGATCGCCCAGCATCTGCACCTCCTCGTCCAGCTGATACTCCAGCTGCTTTTCCTCCTGATAGAAAACCGGTTCGAAGGTCAGCACCTTTTCCATCACCAGATCGCTCAGGCTGAAGAGATGGAAGGTCCCCTTCTTCGGCGTGAGGGCGTCATTTTTGGCAAGCAGAAGCAGATTCTCCACCAGGAAACGCATCTCCCTGCATTCCTGAAGGATGTGCTCCAGCCATTTATCCGCCTCGGTGGATATACCCGTATACTGTTCCTGAAGCAGCTCGGTGTTAGCCGTAATCACCGTCAGAGGCGTCTTCAGTTCATGGGAGGCGTCGGCCACAAACTGCTTCTGCATCCGTATGGACTCTTCCACCGGCTTGACGGCCCATCGGGAAAAGAAGTAGGACAGTACCAGGAAACCGATCCAGATACCGGCGCAGGCCAGGCCTCCGTACTGCATGACGCCATTTCGCAGTGCGTCCTCATAGGAGGTGTCGGCAAACGCGATCATATATCCGGTGGGGCGGCTGACCCGCAGATACCGGAGATGGTAGCCCTCCAGAAGCCCCATATCCTCCTCGCCGGCCATTCCCAAAAATGCCATCTCCTCTAAGAATTCCTGTCCCGGAAATGCTTCATAGCCGCCTTCCCATGGCGTCACCATGCCATCCTCCCCCACCATAACGGAGAAATACGGCGTCTGCGCAGGCGAACGGGTGGTGAAGATCAAGGGATGCTCCTCCTGCGACACCACCTTCGCCAGCGCCAGCCTTCCCTGCGCGCTGACCCGTTTCTCCATGACAAATGCCACCGCACAGAATGTAATCCCGATGACCGCCGTCACGATCAGCATGTTATAGCAGATAAATTTCATCCGAAGCCTGCTTATCTCCTTCATTCCCGTCCGCCTCCTCCATTCTTCTCCATGATCCGGTATCCCAGCCTGCGGATGGTCACAATCACCACATCCGCTTTCAAGAACTCCAGCTTCTTTCTCAGAAATGAGATGTATATCTCCACGTTGTTATCGACCGCCTCACCGTCGCTGCCCCAGATCTTCGACAGAAGCGTCTCCTTGGAAACTACCATGTCGCGGTTCACGAAAAGGATCCGGAGGAGGTCATACTCCTTCTTACCCAGCCGGATGCTTTTTTCCGGCCCACTTAACGTATAGTCCGCCTGATTCAGCGATATATTGCCCAGGCTCAGGCATTCCGGGATAACCTCTCCCCGGCGCCGTAATATCGTCTTCATCACGGCCAGCAGCTCCTGCATGTCAAAGGGCTTTGTCAGGTAATAATCGGCTCCGCTCTCCAGCCCCAGCACCCGGTCGTCGATCTCGCTCTTTGCAGTAAGAATCAGCACGGGAACGGAACAGCCGCTCTTTCGGGCCTTCTTAAGCAGTGTGATCCCGTCCATTCCCGGCAGCATCAAATCCAGCACGGCCGCGTCATAACCGCCGTCCGTGAGCAAAAAGTATCCCGTATTCCCGTCCCCGCAGATATCACAGTCATACCAGTGTTTCAGGATGTCACGGATGGATTCCGCCAGCCGCCGATTGTCTTCCACGATCAGTACACGCATTTTTTTCATCTCCTTATAACAGAAAAATCCATCTGTATTCTCTCTCAATTCTACGGAGAATGCAAGAGAACACCGATGGATTTTACAGATAATTCACAAAACAGCGGTTTATCGCCCTACCGTCCCCGGATTTCCTTTCTCATAAAGCTGATATAGGAGACGGCAAAGACTACGGCGGTCAATGCCAGCAGGCCCGTCAGGTGCGGCCATACCAGCAGCAGACTCTGTCCCAGGGACAGGTATCCGTTTATAGCGCCCGACAGCTGCTGCGGAAGTATGATGTTGGTGGAGCGCACCTGCGGATTCATGATGGTCGATACCGCCTCACTGTACAGATAGTACGGGGAGAACCGGTTCAAATTCATCTGGCAGTTATAATTGGCCAGAATCTGCGATGCGGTCGCCGTCTGCCCCATGGGGTAAAGCACGTTGGCTGCGATGCTGACGACCAGCGTCATAAACAGGGCGAAAAAGATCCACAGCGCAATCACCACCATAGCCGATGTGGCCGCATGGCGGCACAGCACGGAGAACAGGATGGAGAGCGCCAGCCAGAAACAGATGTAGACGGAAGTAAAGAACAGCAGGACGAGCACCCGTCCCAGTTCCTCCCCCGATGGCGGGATTCCCGTGGCCAGCAGCCCCACCGCTCCTGCGATCAGTCCCATGGAGAAGACCATCAGGAATATGATGGTGGCTCCGGCCAGAAACTTGCCGTTAATGACCGCATCCCGGTAAATCGGCTGGGCCACAAGGCGGTTTAAGGTTCCTTCCGAACGCTCGCTGTTGATGGCGTCAAAGCCAAGCGCCAGACCGACAAAGGGGCCTAAAAGCGCAATAAACGAGGTGAACGAAGGAATGGAATTCCCGCTCAATGTAAACAGTTTTAAAAAGATGTAGCCGGAGTCAGACGCCGTCTCCGAGGAGAGGTTGGAAAGCGCTCCGTAAATGCTGGCACAGCTGGTTAAAAGGATTAAGAGCAGCACGATCAGGAACCGTTTGCTGTGAATATGGTCCGACATCTCCTTGCGGTATAAGGCGCCCATGCCGCTCATTCCCGAACGGACGCCTCCGCCCGCACCGTCACTCCTATCCCTGGCGCTATTCCCTGCCGAAAGAAAGGAAGCCTTTACTTTTCCTTTGATTGAGACTGCCATTTCCCTTCTCTCCTTTCTCAAAATACGTGCGGTAGATCTCATCCAGATCATTTCCCCTCTGCCTCAAATGGCACAGGCTGTAGCCGCCCTCCAGCGCCTTTCGGTTCAGTTCACGGCTTAAGTCCGAGCTGGAATAGATCACATAGAAATCCCCGCTTCGCTCTATCTCTTCCACATTTCCCAAGTGCTCCAGAAGCTCTTTAAAGCCCCTGTCGTCCGGGATAGCCGCGGCCTCCAGCACATAATGTCCCTCCCGGCGCATCTGCCCGGCCAGATCGTCGATCCTTCCGCAGGCGATCAGCTGCCCCTCTACAAAAAGGCCCACGCGGTCGCACACCTGCTGAATCTGGTAGAGCTGATGCGACGAGATCAGAATGGTCCGGCCATCCTCCTCCGCCAGGCTCCGGATTAAAAACATGAGTTCTCTCATCCCCTCCGGATCGATTCCCAGCGTCGGTTCATCCATAATGACCACCTTGGGGTCCTTCATCAGTACGTCCGCGATTCCCAGACGCTGCTTCATGCCCCGGGAATACGTTCCCGTCTTCTGGTCCGCAGCCCCGGTCATGCCGACTTTCTCCAGCAGATCTCCGATCCGGTCTTCAATCACCTTCTTCGGCAGCCCGTTTAACTGCCCCGTAAACCGGAGATTCTCCCGGCCGGTCATATCGGAATAAAAGCCCACGTTGTCCGGTAAATATCCTACCATCCGTTTCACCTCGATGGCCTGTCTGGTGCAGTCCTTTCCATCGATCGAGGCGCTCCCGGCTGTCGGCTCCGTCAGACCTAAGAGCATCAGGGTCGTGGTCGTCTTTCCGGCCCCATTGGGCCCCAGAAGCCCGAATACCTCTCCCCTGCGAATGGACAGCGACAGGTCGCTGACCGCCTTCTTTTCACCGTAAGCCTTGGTTAAATGGTCCGTTTTTATCATCATTTCATCTTCATAATTTGCAGCAATGTCCATAACAATGACCCCTTTCCGGCGTGACAGCCCTTTCGGCTATCTTCTGCCGTATTTACGGAATACGTAGCCCAGTCCGCCTGCGGTACACAGGATGATTACGACCGCCACGATGCCCCAGATAGTGCTGGTCTTCACGGACACACGGAAATCCGCGCTGGATTCCGCCTGCTCACATTTTGCCGTAAAGGTATTCACATAGTCTCCGGTGATGGCCTCAGAGCCCGGTTTTACGTGGGCGATAACTTCCGTCGTGGAACCGGCGGGAATAGACGGGATCACGTTGTTTTCCAGGTTATAGGTTACGGTCCAACCGGATGGCAGGGAGGAATTTAAGGATACATCCTGTAAATCCACATTGCCTGTATTCGTCACATTCAAGGTTACGTCCGATTCTTTTCCCGCATAGGCATCAAAGCTCAGCCGCCCATCCGGCGTTCCCACCTTCAGGCCGTAGCTGCCGGTGATCACCACCTTTAAATCTGTGCTGAGAGTCTCCTCTGCGGAAACCGCGCTGCATGAAATATCGTATTCCCCGGCGGCGATTCCCTCCGGCGGTGTGACGGACACGGTCATACCCTTACTGGTGCTGGATTCTACCTCGATTGCCGCCACCTTTGTGGTCTCTCCCGTTGGGGTGAAGCTCACGTTCCAGCCTGCCGGCGCGTTGGAAGAGAGGCTGTAGGACTGGCTCTTCAGTCCATTGTTAATCAGCGTGGTGCTGAAGCTGAAGTTGGTTCCGGTGGTTCCTTCCTGCTGCGGATACTCCGAGGTAAAGCTTCCCTTTCCCGCCTTCATCTCATTGACAAGGAAGGAGATGGACAGTGTGTCGGAGAGGCCGCTTGCCGAGGAGGCGCCTACCTCGACTACGTAGGTTCCCTCTGTCAGTTCCTTTGGTACGGTTACATGGAGCGTCATTTCTGCTCCGGCCTCGCCGTTCTTTACATGGATGCGGCTTACCTGGTAATTACCGCCCTGGAGGTATCCCTCCCAGCCGTCGGGCATGGCGGACACTTTAACATCTGCATCCAGACCGGAGCCGGTGTAATTATCCAGTGTGACCGGGATATTTAAGTTATCCCCGGGCTTAACGGATATTCCGGGATAATCGGTGCTCAGCTTAAGGCCCTCGGCCGCATACGCCGTATGTACATTCAGGAACAGGAAAAGCGCCGCCGCCAGAAAAACAGCCAGAAATGCCCATACCCTTCTTTTTTCGTTTCGTTTGCTTACAATTGCTTCCTCCATAATATCCTCCTTTTGATGCATCTTCGGCATCCGTATTTTTCTTAAGAAGATCATATCGAAGAAACCTTTAATGAACCTTTAATAAGTTTGAAAATACTGTGAAACAAAGAGACAGCGGCAGAACGTTTTTCATGCAACGTTCTGCCGCCGTTTCTTTTATAAGCCGCCCGGCCAGGTTCCCGGCCTGTCGGACCACTTTAATCGTTATCGGGCAGGAGCTTTATGGTGACCATAATGTATTTCAGGAAGGCTCCCTCTTCCAGCTTTATGTCTGTCGGATGCGTCTGGGTTGGAAACTCGTAGGTTCCCTCTTCCACCTCCAGATAGAGCCAGTTATAAGCCGCCTCTCTCGCATTCTCAACAGCATCTTCCAGATCCGGTCCATCCGCCTCACAGCACTTTAAGTCCGGAAATTCCACATGATATCCCTTATCGTCCCTATGGGGCGTAAAAACAGCAGGGTAAGTAAATGTCATAATCGATTCCTCCAGCATATATGATAAACAGTATTATTATATACTTATTCTGCCCCATTGTACAGATTTTTATCAGAAGCTTCTTCGTCACTGTACACGCCGCCGGCTGCCGCCTGTTCTCTCAGCAGGCTGATAAACAGATCGATTGCCGGCGTAACCCACTTATTTTTATGATAGGTGCATACCGTGGTGATCCTGTTATTCTCTATAGAAACGGGAAGCTCCCGGATCAGCCCGCACCGCAGCTCCTCCTCCACCGTAAAACGCGGCAGGTAGGCGACGCCCAGATTCCCGGCGACACTTCGTTTTATGGCTTCCGTACTGACAAGCTCCATCTCTCCGTTCAGGGTGATGTCTGATTTTCTCAAGTATTCCTCAAACTGTCTGTGGTATAAGCTGTTTTTGTCCATGGTCAGCAGGCAGATATCCTTTCTCTGGCCCTTCGTTATGAAATCACACGCTTCCTGCTTCAGTTCCATGCTGCCTGCTAAAACCAGCTGGTAGTCACGCAGCTTCTCGACAACGAGGGAGGCACCGTAACCGCCGATATCGTAATGCACCCCAAGATCCACGATGCCGCTGATGATCTGCTCACGTATCTCGTAGCAGTTGGGCGTCCGGAGAGACAGCTTTACATCTGGGGCCAGTTTGCGAAACGCACTTAAGACCTGGTGCATCTGATACGACAGCAGCGTCTCCGGCATGGCAATTCTCAGGGTGCCAGCCAGCAGATGGCCGCACTTTCCGTAATTCTCCATCTGCCGGACGGCCTCCAAAACCGCGTCGATATAAGGCAGCAGCCCTTCCCCGGCCTGAGTCAGCTCCATCCTCCGTCCGATTTTTTCAAACAGCTTGACAGACAGTTCCTGCTCCAGCAGCTGCATCTGCAGGGTGATGGTGGACTGAGCGTAATTCAGCCGCTCCGCCGCTTTTTGAAAACTGCCGGTCTCGAGAATGGTTTTGAAGGTGGTTAAGTATTTCAGCTCCATATGGTGCGCCTTTCCAAAATAGTTCAGTAATATCGAATTATCAGTTTCTTATTATCTATTAGACCGAAGCTTCTTTTTCCGCTATTATAGTATAGAGAAGGTGGAACGTCAAGAATTTACAGATCATTTTAGGGAGGTAAGATATTATGATAGAAATCAGAACCTATTCCGATGAAGACAGGGAAGAGGTGATACGCCTTGTCCTGCACTGCCAGAACGATGGAACTCGCCCGTCTGTGTCGGTAGACGATCAGCCGGAGCTGCGCCGTATTCCGGAAAAGTATATGGACAGCGGCGGTAACTTCTGGGTGGCAAAGGATAACGGAAAAACAGCGGGCAGCATCGGCCTGATGAAGTTTGGCGATGGAACCGCTGTTTTGAAAAAATTCTTTGTCTATGAGCCCTACCGGGGCGCCCCCTGCCACCTGGGCAGACAGCTTTACGGAACTCTTCTGGATTATGCGAGAACCCACGGCGTGAAGCAGCTGATTCTGGATACGCCGAAAAATACGGACCGTGCCCATAAATTTTATGAAAGGGCCGGATTTACGAAAATAGAGAGAGCGGACGTACCGGTGGTTTATGACTTTCCTTATGAGGACAGTGATTTTTTCCGGCTGGAAATCTGATCCCTCATCAGCCTTTCAAAATCTCCTGCGGGCATAGGCCTGGCAAAATAATAGCCCTGCACATAGTCGCATCCGGTCTCGCCGAGACGATCCAGCTGTTCCTTTGTCTCCACGCCCTCTGCCACCACGCTTAAGTGCATCCGGCGGGCAAGCTCCATAATAAACTGCAGCACGCCCTGATCCGCAGGTTTCGCCGTCTCACTCCGGATAAATGTCATATCCAGCTTCAGGATATCGATCGGCATCTGATTCAGCATATTCAGGGACGAATAGCCGCTTCCGAAATCGTCCATTTCGATGACAAAGCCCAGTTCCCGCAGATGGCTGACCGTCTCGATGATCTGTCCCGGGTCCTCCGTGTAGGCGCTTTCCGTAATCTCAAGATGGAGCCGGGAAGGCGTCAGGCCGTATTTACCGACGGTGCGCATCATGATATCCGCAATATCCGCGTGATAGATATCCGCACGGGATACGTTCACGGAGACAGGCACGGGCGGGTAGCCCTCATCGTCCCACCTGCGCAGATAACAGCAGGTTTTATCCCACACATACTGATCCAGTTTTGTGATAAATCCGTTCTTTTCAAACAATGGAATAAATTCTGCCGGCGACTGGAATCCCCATTCCGGATGCTTCCAGCGCACCAGCGCCTCGGCTCCGGCCATGGTCTCATCACAGATCCTGTATTTCGGCTGCAGATAGACTAAAAACTGGCCTTCTTCCAGAGCCGTCTCCATGCTGTCTATGATGGCCTGCTGCCGCAGCAGTTCATCCCGAAGCTTATCATCGTAGGCGGCAAAATAGATTCCGTACTGGCCCTTGATACTGCGCGCGGCCAAAAGGGCGCGGTCGCACATCTGATCCACCGTCACCGTCTGGCTCTCGACGGAATAAATACCCCATTTCACCGCGACATTTTTAGCATTCTGAAGCTTATTGATCTCATCATTGGCCCAGATAAACATCTCCGACGTAAACTCCTGGTCAAATTCCAGCAGGCACGCGAACTGGTCCGCGCTCAGACGTCCGCAGATCCCGCGTTCTCCCACCTGTCTCCGGTACATATCCGCAATCCCGCACAACAGCCGGTCTCCGGCGGCCACACCGAATACATCGTTTATCAGCTTGAAATTCTCAATATCGGAGCAGACTATGTAATAGTTCCGCCCCGGATTCTGGCGGAGAGTTTCCCTCACGCGCTGATAGAAGAATTCCTTGCTGTAGAGGCCGGTAAGCCGGTCGTACTGAAACTGATTGATCATGGCAGCGGTTTCCCGTAGATGGATGATGCTCGCCACCCGGTGCCGGATAATCTGAGGCTTATATGGTTTTGCCACGTAATCGGTGGCCCCATGGGACAGGGCCGCTACCTCATCCGCCTCGCTGTCGCTCTGCGTCGTGACAATCACAGGGATGGAGGCCAGGGCCGGATCGGCCTTCGCAATCGACAGGAACGTATATCCATCCATCACAGGCATGGTGATGTCCAGCAGAATCAGGGAAATCTCATCCTTTCTTTTCTCCAGAACATCGAGGGCCTGCTGCCCGTTTTCCGCTTCCAGAACCGTATATTCCAGAGAGAGCAGCTCACTTAACATCAAACGATTGATTTCATTATCTTCCACGACCAGAATAGTCTTATTTGCGGGCATGTATTATTTCCTCTTTTCTTCGGGCTGCCATGGACAGAAAGGTACACCGGCTGCTCTGTCCACGACCGGTCCAGTTTATTATACCAAAAGAGACTGCTCAGCACAAGTGATCTTCTGCAACACATGTCAAATATTCTGCCACGGTCTCATACAGCAGCTCCGGATCAATCGGCTTTGCCAGATGTCCGTTCATCCCCGCCGTCTCCGCCTTTACAATATCTTCATGAAAGGCGTCCGCCGTCATGGCGATAATCGGTATCGTCCCGGCTCTCTCATGCCCGGAGCTGCGGATCGCAGCCGTTGCCTGGTATCCGTCCATCACCGGCATCTGCACGTCCATCAGGATCAGATCGTAGGTGTCCCCGTCTGCCAGGAATTTGTCCAGGGCTGCCCTGCCGTTTTCCGCCCAGTCCACCGTGATTCCGATCATCTGCAGCAGCTCCACCGCTATCTCACGGTTTAAATCATTATCCTCCGCCAGCAGCACGTGATGGCCCGCCAGTTCGGGGCGATGGTTCTTCTCGGCGGGAACGCGGACCGCTCTGTCAATTCCGGTTACGGACAGAAGGGCATTATAAAGTGTGGAGGCAAAGACCGGCTTGGTCAGGAACATATCCACACCCGCTTCCCGCGCGCGCACTTCCACATTCGTCCAGTCGTAGGCCGTTATAATAATGATGGTTGTTTCCGGCCCTACCTCCGCCCTCACCCTGCGGGCCACCTCAACGCCGTCGATATCCGGCATTTTCAAATCTGCGAGGCACACGTCGTAGTCAGTACCGCTTTGGTGGGATTCACGAATCCGGTTCACACACTCCTGTCCGGTCAGTACCCAGTCAGACAGAATCCCCATCTTCTTCAGCATCAGCGACGCATGAATGCAGCTGTCCCTGTCGTCATCCGCGATCAGCACCTTAAGCGATTCCAGTTCGTGCTGTTTCTGCGGGATCACCCTGTCTTTATCCGGCGGCGTTTGAAAATCCAGTTCAACGGTAAACACGGTTCCTTTTCCCACCTCACTCTTCACGGTGATGGTACCGCCCATCAGAGTGACCAGGTTCTTTGTGATCGGCATTCCCAGTCCGGTGCCTCCGAGTGTCTGGCCGGCGCCTAAATTCTCCTGCTCGAAGGGAACAAACAGGCGGTCCAGAAACTTCCCGCTCATGCCCGTTCCCGTATCACTGACGGTAAAACGAAGGCGCATCCTGTCCTCCGTCCTCTGGAGCTGACGGATCTCAAGACGGATCGTTCCGCCTGCAGGCGTGAATTTCAGGGCGTTGGACAGCAGATTCAGCAGAATCTGATTCAGTCTCAGGGAATCACCAATCATGACTGTCTCTGATAAGTCGATCAACGGTACGGTAAATATCAGTCCTTTGGCATCCGCCTGCGGATATATAATGGAGGAGATGGACTCCACCACAGTTTCCAGATTAAAGGTCTCCTGGGCAATCCTGACCTTTCCCTCGGAGATTTTGGACATATCCAGGACGTCGTTAATCAGTGCCATCAGATGCTTGGAGGAATAGCCGATCTTTTCGAGGCAGTCCTCCACCCGCTTCTGGTCGTCGATGTAAGCCGCCGCAATGGTGGTCATCCCGAGGATGGCGTTCATGGGCGTGCGGATCTCGTGGCTCATCCTGGAAAGGAAATCCGTCTTCGCCTGATTCGCATGTTCCGCCACCGCCAGGGCATCCTTTAAGGCTTGCGCCTGCTCCGTCAGCTTCTTCTGCATCTCCCGCAGCTCCGTCACGTCGGTGATATCGATAAAGATAGCAAGATAGACCGGGCTGCCGTTCTGCCAGTCGACGCAGGTGGCATTGACCTGGAGATACATATTCTGACCGGACCGGGCTTTAACGGATATGACAAAATGTACAGGAGCGCCTTTCCGAATCTCCTCCCCATACTTTAAAATGATCTCCATATTGACGTCGATATTGCGCTGGTACAGGGGACTGCTCTCCCCCGCTTCACCGAAATACTCCATGAAGCGTGCATTGGCGGAAAGGAGTGTTAAGTTCATGTCCGGGTCAATGCGGTATTTTGCTACAAATCCCGGCAGGCTCTCGTATGTCACGGACTGCTCTTTCTGTATCTTTACCAGATTGTCAATATTGGTCATGACCGAATATGCAACCTGATAGCCGTTTATGTACTCCCTGGCAAACTGAGTCGATAACTGTACCCAGACGAAATCACCGTTCCTCCTGCGCATCCGAGTGACCAGCTGATACCCGCCTTCCCCAGCGTTTAATGCGGCCAGGACCGTCTCCGTAAGCTCTGTCCACAGCGACGGATCACTCTGATAATACAGGTCGGGCCTGTTATGATATGCTTTTTCATATTCCTCCTTGGGCCATCCAATCATATCATAATAGAACTCGTTGGCCCAGATCAGTGTAAAATGTTCATCCAGCAGGTGCTTGCTCACGCTGACCTTCAGCAGATGCATCAGTGTGTTGTATTCATAGCCGGCGGCCAGTATGTCCTGACTGCTGCTCCCGGCAGCGCTCTCTTTTTCCTGTTCTGTCATTATCAGATACCTCCCTGGCCGTCTTCATGATGCATCAACAATCTCCGACCACCTTGTTCATATTAGTTTCTTTCATCTTAGCATAAAATGTCCTAAAACTCAACGGACATCTGGTATTATCGGCCGCGGAATGATAAAATAACAGAAAACGCACTGCACTATGGGAGGTAAAAAAACAGTTGGTCAATGATAATCAATACTCGAACCTGATATACGAATACTTTCTTGTACGTTTTCACTCTCTCTATTACAAATACGGGAATACACTCCCTTCTATCGATATCCTCTGCCGTGAATTCAATGTCTCTGCCCAGACCGTGAAGGCCGCCCTGCGGCGTCTGCGCGCAGAAGGCTATATCTCCATGCATAACGGCACGGTTACCACCGTCACCTTTCAGCAGACAAGGCAGGGGGCTGTGGACTTCATCCTGAACTATTTTTCCGAGCGGTGGGCTGATTATTACGATCTCTACTCCTCTGCTGAGCTGGTGTTTATCCCCATGCTGGTGGAGGGGCTGAAACGGATGGACGAGGAAGATCTGGCTTTGCTTTCCCATCTGGAAGAGAGGGCGGAGGCCGACGACCTGGTCCATTTCTACTGCTGTGTCCTCCAGAAAATAGAGAATCCGCTGGCTTTAAACCTTTTTTGGGAGACTACCCTGTATCAGGGGTTCCCCTTTGCCAGGCTGGAACCGCAGCCCATCCATTTTGATACTGGTCTGGTGCGCAGACGGTTAAAGGTTTTGATGAGCCGTGTATATGATAAAGACTGGAAGGGTGTACAGGCCGCCCTCCTGGAGTACCAGCAAAGTGATATCCATGCGATCCAAAAAGCTCTGGGGCCATACATACGCCCTCTGCCGAAGGAGTCGCAGATCCCCTTTGTCTGGCGTGTGTACCACAACCGCCCGCAGATCTGCTACAATCTCGCTTCCCAGATCCTCCATGACATCTATCTGGGGGAATACCGGGAAGTGCAGTATCTGCCTTCCTATGAGAAGCTGGCGGAAAAATACGGTGTATCCGTCAGCACGCTGCGCCGCACCATTGCCATGCTGAGCCAGGCCGGCGCCTGCCGCACCATCAACGGTAAGGGCACCCGCATCTTCACCTTGGGGTTCCCCTGCGATCCACCGGATTTTAATAGCCCCGCAGTACGGCGGAATCTGGCATTTTTCGTTCAGTCCTTTGAGATTCTGATCTATTCCTGTGATGGGGTGACCCGGTCTTTTCTGACCGCTTTGAGTCCGGACAGAAAAGCCGCGCTGACCGGGTGTCTGGAAGAATGCCTGATTACCAGACGCGGGGAGCTCTCCTTCTGGTGTTACTTGATCCATGTCAGCCAGTACAGCCATCTTGCCGGTATCCAGGAGATCTACCGGACCGTCTATCATCTCTTCCTCTGGGGATATCCTTTGAAGGCTTCCTCCGGAGCTTTGCCGGATTTGGAGAGGGCAACACAGCATTTTGCGGAATCCCTGGTCATGCATCTAAAGGAAGATGAAATTGAGCAGTGCGCTGCCGATGTAAAGGATTTTCTTACCAGACAGTTCCCGGCTGCGAAGCGCTACTTAATCCGGCATGGCATTCAGCCGGAAGAGCTCCGGCTCTCACCGGCCATACGGCTGTTTCTTACGGATGGGGATGGGCCGGAATCCAGGACCGCCGATAAGGAACTTCCATCCGACAGCTAAACAAAAGAACCCCCGGTTCGATCACACGAACCAGGGGGGTACAGCTCCATCAGTATTTTCTGCTCCGGTATTCCGCCGGATTCATTCCCGTCTCTTCCTTAAACACCTTGCTGAAATGGCTTACATTGCGGTAACCAACCTCCTGTGCCACATCTCCGATCTTTTCATTTCCTTCCCGCAGCTTTCTCATGGCAATTTCAATTCGCAGCTTCCTCAAGTATTGAACGAAATTTTCTCCTGTATTTTTCTTAAAATAGTTGCAGAAGTAGTTCTTTGACATATTCACGTAATCGGAGATTTCGTCCAGGCTTAAGTCCTCGCCGTAGTGCTTGCTGCAGTAATCCTTTACCATGACAATCACCTTGTCTGCGCCCGGTTCCGCCTCGTGATCCAGCGTATTCTCCGCAAAGATCTGGATCAGAAGCCCCTCCGTGTACCGTGCCAGAGCAGACAGCGTCGTATATTTTTTCAAATCTTCAACCGTAAGATTATCCAGAGCGTACCGAAGACCGCCGTCTGTTATGGGAATCTCCGCCTTTATGAGAAGGAGCAGCTCATAGACCGCCTGATAGACCAGCCTCGGACTTACGGCCATCTCGTCCTTCCAGACCTGGACACACTGGCGGAAGTAAGCAATCACCGCTTCCCGGTCCTTTTCATGAAGCCATTGTTTGACGATCACCGAATCGAGAAGAAAATTCTTTCGCTGCTCCCTGTATAATGCCGCCTCGCCGCACTTGACTATCTTCCCGGTGAAATCCATATAAAAATGGAACCACTCCGTCTCCCTTATCTTTTTAAAGCTCTGATAGAGTTCCTGGTAATTATGGCACTTCTCTCCCATGTAGATCACGGCGGGAATCCCTGCGGTATCAAGCTCTTTTTTCACCAGGGCCAGCTGGTTATACGCACCGCCGGCCGGAAGCAGAAGGATGAGTTCATCCATTGCCTGTTCCGCGCAAAGAATGAACTTTTCCCGAAACGCCCTCAGAATGTCCCTGGCCATGCCGTTTGCTTCCATTCCGCCATCCATGGGCAGAAGCCTGACCCGTGCAGTCAGGAATTCTCTCGGAAGCTTCAGCTGCATGGCTTCCGCCTCCTGCTTTGCCTCCTCCGCCGAAAGCTTTCCGTTTAAGAACTTGAGAAAGACGCTTTTTCCCAAATCCGGTAGTATCTCCCCATACTTTTTCTGCACCTGCTGTGCGGTTCTCTCCCTGTATATGCACTCCGCAAGTTCCTTCATTGTCTTTTTGACATTCTCCACATTGATCGGTTTCAGCAGATAGGCATACGCCCCGTAATTCAGCGCATCGACCGCATACTCGAACTCGCGGTAGGCCGAAAGCACCACAGTCTTCGCAGAGCTCCCCCGCTCTTTCAGCATCTGAATCAGTTTGATTCCATTGATGCCAGGCATGTTGATATCCACCACGGCGATGTCCGGTTCCATGCGGCCGATCAGCTCCAGCGCCTCTTCCCCGTTCCCGGCGTCTCCCACCACCTCGATCTCCGGGCAGCAAAGGGGAATCAGCTTTGTAAGCGCCTCAACGGTCAGTAATTCGTCATCTACTACAACGGCTCTAAGCCCCATATTCCTTCTCCTCCAGTCCCATACACAGACGGACGCTGCAGTAACGGCCCTCCAGCGAACGAATCCGGATACCGCTTCCTGAATCGTAATTCAGCTTCAGCCTGCTGTGAACATTCGTCAGGCCAATATGGCCCGGCGTCTCCTGCCCCTCTGCCAGCCTCTCCTCCAGCTGTCCGAGCCTCTGTGCGCCGATTCCCACGCCGTTGTCTGTTATGGTAAAACAGATTCTCCCCTCGATCACTTCCCCCTGTATCAGCAGCTTTTTGGCACCCTTCTTTTCCTTGAGACCGTGGCGGATCGAATTCTCCACGACCGGCTGAAGGATCAGCTTGGGAACCCGGTAAGAAAGCATCAGCTCCGGAACATCCCGCTTCCACTCAATTCCATGGTTAAAGCGGATATTCTGGATTTCAATGTATCGCTCGATGTACTCCAGTTCCTTCGAAACCGGCACCATGTCGGACATCTCATACAGGATGTAATCGAACATTCCCCGGAGAGAGTCAATCGCAAAAATAATCTCCTGATTACGCCCGAGAATCGCCAGAGAGGTAATCGACTGCAGCGTATTATTCAGGAAATGGGGATTGATCTTGGACTGCAGCGCCTCCAGCTCCGCCTGCTGCTTGCTCACCCTTATGGCGTACACTTCATTGATCAGATTATCAATCTGCTGTGCCATATGATTAAAGTTCTTATTCAGGATATCAATTTCCTCATAACCGCTGTTTTCATCTACCTGGATATAGAATTCACCTTCTCCGAACTTCTTCATGCTGTCGCTGAGCGTCCGTACCGATCTGGTACACTTCCAGCCGATATAGACGGAGATGATGATAACCAGAAAAATAGCGATAATGCTTGTAATCACGGTGAAATGGCGGATCGTTTCCAGCTGCTTCCTTATCTCCGACAGGTCAATCTGGTAAGCTACCCTCCAGTTATTGGCCTCTATCTTTGCAAAGGAAAGAAGCATCATATTATCGATCTCATTGGTTGCGCTTTCCGGACTCCAGTCGTAATCCGGGCACGGAAATGTGCTGCTGGGCGCATAAAACAGTTTGCCCTTTCCGTCAATTAAGTAACAGCCGTACTGCTCCCACAGCTGCTGCCTCTTGCATATTTTATCGATCCGGTCAAAGTTCAGGACGTAAATCATCGTAGCCAGGGTCCTGCTCCCGTCCGCATCCTTAATGGGGAAGCAGACCAGCATCTCCTCTTTTCCGCTTCCTCCATAGACGTAGTCTTTGTTTTTCGCCGACAAAAACTCCATATTATACTTCTTCATCTCGTCACACCGGCTGACAATCTCCCGGATCAGGTCTGAACCGTAATTCACATTGCCAATCCCCGAATCCTGGCAGTTGAACTGGAAATTGTCCGATATGATAATGATATTGTGAATATCGTTGTCATTCAGTATGGCCTGCTTCATCTTCCTCTGAATATTTCTGACGTGCTCATAGCGCTCCGCCTGGGATTTCCTGTTGCATTCCCTGATATCCTCCCGCAGGGTGATGTCGCTCCGGAAGAAGTTCATGGCATTTACCGCGTCCTCAAAGTATACGTTTAAACTGTCCGCAATCTGGCTGGTCAGCAGACCGATCTCTTCCATCTTCTGCCGTTTCGCCATCGAATACGACATGCGGTAGGAGACACTGCTTAAAACGGTAATCGCACCCAGTATCAGTAGTGTATACAGTATAATGATATGAAATCTCATACTCCTGAAAACATGCTTAAAATGCCTCACTTCTCAAAGTCCTCCTCCCGGCTGCCATACAGAATGCTACATCGGTCTGGCCGTCTGAATCTTCAATAGAAATTCAAACTGGCACTCGTCCTCGCACCACATACTGAAATTCGTCCCCCAGCGGTTATTAAATAAGTTAAAATAGAAACCATTTTCCAGGCTGTCCGTCTTCTGGTCCATCTCATACAGATTGCGGCCCCCGATGCTTACCAGAGGCGCGTGAATATTCTCGACCGTCACGCTTCCATCCGCGCCGCAGTACTCCATCGCCTCCACACAGTGCTGCTTCCGGTTCCCGCCCTTAACCACGTCAAACGGCGAAACCGCCTCTCCCAGCTTTCTCATCATCCAGCGGTACGGATTCTCCACATCGAACTGATAATGGAACCAGAGTGCCTCAGGCATTTTGTTGGCATCCTTCTGAAACCATTTCAGCGTGCACCGCACCTCATTCTCATCAAACTGGTAAAGAATCTGCGCTTTTGCGGGACAGCCGTACTTACGGACCGCCTCCTCATCGCCCCGCACCGAGATCAGAAGCGTATCATCTTTTTTCGTAACTGTTTCCGCATAAAAATCGTAGCACCGGTTCTCTAAGTCTTCCACAAATTCCAGGCCCGGTTTCGAAAAATCTCCCTCTGACCAGCCGTAGGTCTCATAGAAATCACGATTATACCGATAGTAATTATCCACGCAGTCCACGGCCGAAAAGGTCTGATACTGAAGTCTTCCCGCTTCCCCGTCCTTAATCCATGCGCGGCCGTCTTTCTTTAAGCTGCATACAGCGCCGGTGCCGTCAATTTTGACAGACCAGCCCTTTACGGTCACAGTCTCTCCCAGCCCTACGAGTTCCCCCTCGTGTCCGCTCTCCACCGGTGTCATCCGTTCGAGGGCCGTCCTGGCTTCGGCCTTTAAACTGTCAGGAAGTGCTTCCACCGCCTTTTCCAAATAGTCCCTCTGCTCCTGGTGGGATGACTCATAATAGGCGTAGGAACCGGTAAACACGCCGCCTCTGTAATTTTTAAAGTCCGTATTCAGTATATCCAGCATGCTGGCATTCCGGTACGTCAGGAAATCCAGAGTCGTGGTGTCTTCCCGCCTTGCCCTGTGAAAATCTTCCTTCGTCCAGTTCTTAAAATCTGCCAGATACTTTTTAAAATCCAGCCCCCACGTATGCTCTGCCACCAGCATGAGATTCATGAAGAACTCCTCACACTCCTTCTGACCTGGCGTCATCACCCCTTCCCGCACCCAGCGGTCCTTCAGCCTTAAGAGTTCCCGGTATCTGGTTGTCTTCCAGGGATCCGAGGCAATTCCGTGAATCCAGGAGTCGCCGATCTCTTCCTCCACCACCGGCAGAAGCCCCTTTCTCTCCCACAGGCTTTCGGCGTATGCGTCAAGAGTGGAGGCCACCACCCGGGCATTGGGATAAAGCCTGCGAATCCGGTCAAACTCCTTCTCGATGGCCTCTGCCGACTGCGGCCCCAGGTTATCGCCCGTATGGGCAAACTCCAGAACCTCATCCATGCCTTCCACATATCCCGGAGCGCCGTATGTGCCGGAATACTGTACAACGATCTCCCGGTTCCCCTGCTTCCACAAAAATGTATCGGGAACCTCCGGCACCATGCTTGACGCATTGACACCGATATGAAGATACCGGATGCCGTGATCACACAGCGGCGCGATCAGCCCCCTGGTATGTCCCGGCACATCCGTCATCTTGGATGCGATTGTCGTTCTGCCAAACCGCTCGTCCAGATGCTTTCCGATATCCAGGCTGTAGTTTAATAAATCCCGGTCCAGCAGCTCCGTATGGGTGGTGCAGGCAATGCCATGCCAGCAGATATCCCCTCTCCCGATTGCCCTTTCCAGCAGCTCCACAGCTTCCGGCTCCGCGTGTTTTAAGTAGTAATCGATCATAAAAGATCCCAGCGTCCAGATAAATTTCTTATCCTTTTCTGTATTCAGTTCCATCGCCAGTTTCACAGAGTGAGGAATATACTCCTTCACATATCGCTCTGTTACACGGCTTCCCATGTCGGTGAATCCAATATCCAGGTGGGTTTTATATACCACGTGTACCTTTTTAATTGTTGAATAGTCCATGATTTCTCCTTTCGTCACCCCTTCACGCCCGATGACACGACACTCTCTATAAAGTTTTTCTGGAATATCAGGAAGACGATGAGAATCGGCATCATCACCATCACTCCGCCTGCAATCAGCCCGCCATAGTTGACGGAATTGTCCGACCCTTTGGCCAAATGCGCCAGGACCAGTGCAAGCGGCCGCATCTTTTCCTGTGTGATAATGGCTCTCGACCAAGCGAATTCACTCCAGATAAATGTAAACGCCAGAATTGTAATACCGGAAACTGCGCTCTTTAGCATCGGCAGTGCCACCCGGAAAAATGTCATCCAGTTGCCGCATCCGTCAATTCTTGCGGCATCCAGGATCTCATCGGGAATATAACCGGCAAACTGGCTCATGTAGATGATTCCAAATCCGCTGTAAAGGAAGGGAAGCACCAGGCCGAAATAATTATTTGTCAGCTTTAACCCTCTTACCATATCAAAAAGCGGGAAATAGGTCAACTCCCCCGGAATCATCAGTGTCATCATAATCAACAGCAGGAGCCATTTTTTGCCAGGGAACCGGTATTTGCTGAACACGTATCCCGTAACCGTACTTAAGGACACCTGTATGGATATCATCAGGAGCGCCGAGATGGAAGACGTGATAAACGCGTCCTTTAAACCTCCCACGGTAATGGCAAAGGAGTAATTTTTTAAGCTCGCCTCTCTCGGAATCCAGTTAAACGGTACCTTGAAAATCTGTCCCTGGCCCTGAAAGGACGCGGAAACCATCCAGATAATGGGAACCAGGAAGATAAATGCCACAGCCATCATACAGACCAGCAGAAGCAGCTGCTTAAGTTCTGATTTCTTTTTCATCTTATCACCTAATCATCATAATATTTTGTCAGTTTCATCTGTATCAGGGAAATCACCAGGGTTATTAAGAACACCACGACCGCGATCACAGACGCGTATCCGACATTTCTTGACTGGAAGCCCTGTTTAAACATATACATGATTATCGTCTCCGTCGATCGGTAGGGACCGCCTTCCGTCAGGATTTCCACCAGTGCAAAGCTCCTTAAATACGTTATTGTCGCATAGATCATGGAGAAAATAATGGTTGGCTTTAACTGCGGTACCGTGATGTACCGGAACACCTGGACTCCGTTTGCGCCGTCCACTCTGGCCGCCTCGTAGAGCTGCCTGTTAATGTTGGACAGACCGGCCAGGAAAATGACCATGTAATATCCCGTTCCATTCCACACATGGACGATGATGATGGCGGCCAGCGCCCATCCGGGGCTGATCAGCCATCCGACGGAGGGGAGCCCCAGCGTATTGAGCACCGTATTGATCAGTCCGGACTCCGTTCCGAACATCAGTTTGAAGATCACGCTGGCGACGACCGGAGGAACCAGGAACGTGGCAAACAGCGCACTCCGGATAAAATTCTTCCCTCTTTTCATCGAAAAGACGGCCAGCGCTGCGCCCAGCGAGACAACCAGCACCAGAGGAACGCTGAAGATGGTGATCGCAAAGGTATTGAACAGGGCTCTGTGAGCCGTACTGTCCGTGATAAACTGCTGTATGTTTTTAAGCCCCGAAAATACCGGCGCCTTTATGTAATTATAGTCACAGAACATATAATACACATTCTTGGCAAATGGGTAGTAGACAAATATGATAAAAAACAGAATTGCCGGTATTACGATACTCCACACGAATATCCTGTCCTTTACCGTTCGTGATAATGATTTCATGCTCTCATTCCTTCCTGCCTTTTATAAAAGCGGCGGTCATCGATGCTTCTTCCGCATGTGACTGCCGCTTTCTGTTCTTACTGTGCCATTCCCTTGTTGATCTGCGCTGCTGCTTCTTCCAGTACCGTCTTTACATCTTCCTGCTTGATGAGAATACGTTCCACGGCGGCTCCGTAGATATTGGCCCCCTCCGGATACTGGTAAGGATTGTCCAGGAATACAAATTTTGCTGTCTTTAACTGCTCCTGCTGTACCTTCTTGGACTCTGTAAGGCCGCTTTCCGCCCATACAGCCTGCTTTTCAGGGTTATCATAAATCGCCAGGTCTGTGACACCGCGGTCGGCCTGTATCTGGAATTCCTCAGAATACATCAGTTTTAAGAATTCCATGGCCATCGCCTTGTTCTCAGACTCTTCCATAACCGCCCAGTCACATCCGCCGATCGGGCCAACGCTCAGTCCGTCTTTACCGGTCGGAATCGTGGCATATGCGACATCAATCCCTGCATCTACGGTGCCCGGAATATTCCATTCACCAGTAAAATACGTCACCATCTGTCCATTGAGCCAGAGCTGGTCACCTGTTCCATCGGGAATCGGCGCCCATCCGTTTTTCACAAAATCCTGCATTTGAATATGTGCCTCAATGGATTCCGGGGAATCAATCACGACCTGAGAATAGTCCTCATTCATGTACTCGGCTCCCATAGAGAAAACCCACGGTGATAATTCCCATGTGTTGTTGGTAGGAATATTGGTAGCGTAGACCTTCTGTCCGTCTTCTGTCGTAATTCCTTCCGCTACAATCTTCTCGCCGATTGCCTTCAAATCTTCAAACGTTTTCGGAACCTCTGCTCCGATCTTCTCTAAAAGTTCCTTATTATAGAACATAAACATGGTATTTGTATTATAGTTCATTGCACAGATCTGGTCTCCATAGGACATTCTCTGAAGCTGTCCCTCGGTGAGGCGCGGATAGATATCCCAGTTTTTCACTTCATCGGTAAGATCCATCAGCATTCCATCTTTAAAGAACTCCTGGGCCCATCCTCCGGTTTTTACGATATCCGGTATGTCACCCATGCTCACCATCATGATCTGCTTTTCTCTCGTCTCGTTCCAGGGGCTGGTAATCAGCTCGTACTCCACATTCGGGTATTGTTCCTTGAACATGGCCATGGCAAGATCCAGATTATCGTCCGTCTCTCCGGTTGTGGAAATCTTTAACGTAAATTTCTCGTCGCTTCCTGCCGCGCCGCCGGCCTCCGTTTTGCCTGCTGCTGTCTGTCCCGCTGTTGTCTGGCTCTCCGCCGTCTGGCTTCCCCCCTCATTCGCTCCATCTGTTTTGGAAGAACAACCGCTCATTGTCCCCAGGCAAAGTGCCGCGCATAACGCTGCCGCCCCAATTCTACTTAGTTTCATATAACCTCTCCTCTCTTTGTGCTATCTATCTTAATTATAATTAAATTCTAGCAGTCCTTTTGTGTTTTTTTAATATAACATAATTACGATTTTTACCGCAATATTAATATTTTACCATTTCAGTCCAATTTTACAGCTATTCTTTGCACAAAAAAACGAGACCCGCTTCGCATCCGGCAAAGCAGATCCCGTTTTTCTTATACTCTCTGATAAAGCTCGGCAGCCGTATGGGAACGCCGTGCCAGCTCCTCTTTTTTCATAATGCAATATCCGCTCTCCCTCTTTTCCAGTATCCCCTCTTCACAGAGCTGCCCCAGCAGCCGGAACATATGGCGATAGCTCATTCCCACGGAGCAGGAGACATCCGTCAGCGTATCGCGGAAGAGGCCCCGGTGAGAATTCTGAAGAATGTAGGCGCAAAGCCGCTGCTCGCCAGTGCATAACGCGGTCGATGTAAAATTGTCTGAACTGGTAGTCAGCTTTTCCGCCAGCTCCGTTCCCAGTTTATTCAGGAACACAAGATTCGTTTTCAGTTCTGCCAGGCAGTTCTGATAGGAAACCGCAATGCACTCAAAATCCGTGACCGCCTTCACGGAACAGGTGGCATTGAACTGTCTTGCCATCAGTTCGACCTCGCCGATCAAACCACGGGAGATGTTGTAGCACAGGATCAGGCTCTTGCCGTTCGGTGCTGTGCGGCAGACCTTCGCATTGCCGTCGACGACAATCGACAGCCAGCTGATAGGCTGCCCCTCATGCAGCACCTCTTCTCCTGCCGAAAACCGCAGACAGCAGCAGGCGTTCAGCGGAATATTCTGCAGGCCGTATTCTGCCAGACGGGCGGCATGTTCTTTTCTCAATGGGAGTCTTTTCAAATCGATTACCTCGCTTAACCTGATTATGGTCTTACTGTTTATTATAACAGAAACCGGAAAAAATACTATGACAAATGTCCTACATGGTAGGGCAGATATTCTGTTATCCTCATATCAGGAGGTGAACTGTCATGTATCAGCTTTTAGCCCTTATCAATGGTATTATTCTGTCCGTGATGATTTCCGTAAATGGAAATCTGTCCGTTCAGTACAGTGCGTTCACAGCTGCTGCGATTATCCATGCGGTCGGGTCTTTGTTTGCGCTGCTGCTCTGCGCTTCACAGAAAAACAGAAAGCCGGTCTGGACTCACAGGCCCAAATGGATTTATCTCGGCGGTGCAATCGGTGTTTTTACAACGGTATTTCAAAATCTGGCCTTCACCTATATCAGCATCACGAGCGTGATCGCCCTGGGACTTCTGGGACAGACAGTTACGTCCCTGGTGATCGACAGTTCCGGATTGTTTGGTATGGAAAAAAGGCCGCTTCCCCGGTATGCATTTATCGGCCTTGGTTTATCGGTGTTTGGTATCTTTGTGATGCTGGATACCTCTGTCACGACGGCTGCGCTGGGGGCTGCCATCTCCTTTGCATCCGGTATTTCCATGGTGCTGTCCCGGACCGCCAACGCGCGGCTGGCCGAGAAAACCGGGGCGCTGCAGGGATCACTGGTGAATCATCTGGTGGGACTTCCGATTACGGTAATTCTCGCCTTTGCAGTGGCCGCAGCAAGCGGAACCTCTGCAGCCGCTTCCGCGGGAGGCAGCTTCCGCCCCTGGATTTACTTCGGCGGCGCTCTCGGCGTCGTGGTAGTAATGCTCTTAAATATCACGGTTCCGAAGATACCGGGATTCCAGCTGACGCTTCTCGTCTTCGTCGGCCAGGTCTTCACCGGAATCCTTTTAGATACCGTGGCCGGCAGCTACCAGACCGGCGCCACGCTCTGGGGCGGTATGATCATCGCGGCCGGAATCGCGGTCAATATGATCCTGGAGCGGGTTGTTGCAGTTTCAAAAAAGACACCGCACAGCAGCTAAAAAATCAGCTGCTGTACGGTGTTTTTTCAATTCTGGCTGCTGTGCAGCACCACTTCAATCAACTTGCAGAGCGACTCCTGAAACCGCTCGTCGTCGTCTTCCGTCCTCTTTGCCGGCCCCTTCAGATGGTGCTTTCCCTTTCCCATACGGGCCTTCTTGGCCAGATGGCGTTCCATCAGCATCTGGTCGATATTCTCGTTGGTGTACCATTTTCCGCTTTGATGGATTCCATGTGCTCCCTTTCCCAGGATCATGGCCGCCACTCCATAGTCCTGGGTTACCACGATATCTCCTTTGCCGCACTGATTCACCAGCGCGAAATCCACGGCATCCGCGCCCGCTCCGATGACCTTTATCTCGCTGTAGGAAGACTGAAGCACATGGTTGGTGTCGCATAAGAGCACCACCGGAATCTTATAGCGCTCCGCCGTCTGTTCCACAATTCTCACTACCGGACATGCGTCCGCATCTACTAATATTTTCATTCTGTTATCTCGCTGACTTTTTCCTGAAATACGTTATACTAGATGATGATTCCATTTAAATGGTCGCACGTGTCCAGTAAATCCTGTACTGTCCCCAGGTCATCCTTTGTCGCCGGCTCCGATTTCTGTGCCAGAAAAAATACATCTCTCACAACGGTTCTTACCATATTGATTCGCTCTCCTAAGTTATGATTACTGTGTTAAATCCTGATTCAGCCATTCTTCTGTTTTCTTAAAAAATGCGTCCGCCAGATCCGGCCGGTCGATGCCTGGCAGTTCGCCGTCGATCTCATAACCCGAGCGGCTCAGCACCCAGGCCAGACAACCGTAGCTCTCCCGGAATTCAGTGAGCGCCTGCTTCGGAAGGGTGAAGCCGCCTGCCGGCACCACCGGCGTCAGACTGTCTTTCTCGTATACCCCCTCCATACCGGCAATGAACCACATCCCGTCCTCCTTCCTGAGGCGGAAGACGAGTTTTGCGTCAGAATTGAGTTCCAGAAGAACCCCATCCAGTTCGACCCGTTTCTGTATGGTCGTAATCATCACCGCGACGGCTCTTTCCCCACGCAGCCATACCTGGGTATTGTAAATCTTATGAGGAGCCCGGCCAGCCATCCTTTTCGATGCCTCTACAAATTCATGGCCGGTACCATGAAACCAGGAGATGATGATCTCGGAATCCGCCGTATAGCACCGGTCCATCTCCTCCCACAGCGCGTTGTCTCTGCAGTACCGCTCAAACTGTACCAGTTCCTTCACGCTCTCCTTTTCCAGTATATCCCCGACCGTGTTGATCTGCGGTCTTGTCTGAAGTTTTGTTCTTACATATGTCATCGTTATTCCTCCTGATACATATTTCAGCCACGCGTTAATGCACACAGCAGGGAAACCAGAATTCCTCTGTATTTATTCTCCGGTGTATCCGTTCGGCTCACGGCTATAACAGGGACTGACGTCCCTAAAAGTGTACCGCAGGATGGCATATTCGTAAAGAAGATAATGCTCTTTGTCAGGATATTTCCGCTGCAAAGGTCGGGAACCACGATAATATCTGCCTGACCGGCCACCTGGCTGTCAATTCCCTTATGCTCTGCCGCTTCTCTCGAAACGGCATTATCGAAGCCCAGCGGTCCCTCTACGATGCAGCCGCGGATTCTCCCCTCCCGGTTGTCTCTTGCCAGTTCAGCGGCATCGACCGTACTCGATATTTTGGGATTGACCTCCTCCAATGCGGATACAACCGCAACCTTTGGCAGCCTGACTCCCAGGCATCCGGCGAGACCGACCGCATTCTCGATCATTTTCCGTTTCTGCTCCAGATTCGGAGCGATGTTGATGGCACAGTCCGTTATCTGAAACAGCTTCTGTTCCTTTTGATCTTCCACGAGCGTCACCTGCGACAAAAGATTCCCGGGAGGCAGAAGTCCCGTCTCCTTGTTCAGAATAGGCCTCATAAAATCGGAGGTATGCAGGAGCCCCTTCATCGGCATATCTGCCTCTCCGCTGCGGACCAGGCGGACCGCCGTCTCTGACGCCTCCGCATTTCCCTGGCAGTCGATCAGGCGATAATCCGCCTCCCGCTCTCCCCGTTCCTCTAAAAGCCTCCGGATTTCCCCGGCATGCCCGATCAAAATCGCTTCGATCAGCCCTTTTTTCCTGGCATGAATCACAGAATCCAGCGCGTAGGAATCGTGAGCACCCGCAAGCGCTATCGTCTTTCGAATCCCTGAACCTGTTACAAACTCTTCTATCTCTGAAAAACTGCGAAAGCTGTTCATCAATCTTTTTCCACCTCTCTGATCTCTTCTTTTCCAGTCAGGACCCGGTATGCCGTCATTCCCAGCGACTGCATCTCCAGCTCGCCCGGATATGCGATCACCGGGGCTATAAACGTTACCCGTTTCTCTATTTCACTGATCGCATACCGGGAATTTGCGATTCCACCGGTAAGGAGGACCGCATCGACTTTTCCGCAGAGTACCGCGGCAGAGGCTGCTATCTGTTTCGCCGTCTGATACAGCATGGCATCGTACACCTCTTTCGCCTTTTCATCGCCAGCCAAAATCCTTTTTTCGATTTTCCGGACGTCATTTTCATTTAAATACGCCACAAGGCCCGCTTCACCGGTGATCTGCTTTCTCATCTCCTTGTGGGTGTACCGGCCGCTGTAGCAGAGATCGATCAGATCCCCGGCCGGCACGGTCCCCGCCCGGTTTGTTGCAAAGGGGCCGTCCCCATCCAGGCCATTGTTGGCATCCACCATCTCTCCCTTTTCATGGACGACCACACTGGTTCCGCCTCCCATATGAACGACGATCAGGCTGCATTCCTCATACTCTTTTCCGTGATCCGCGGCGTATTTTCTGGCAACAGCCTTCTGATTCAGGGTCTGCATTCTGCTTTTTCTTGTAATGCCGGGGATTCCTGTGTATCTGGCTAAAGCGTTAAATTCGTCAATGGTGGGCGGGTCGATGGAGATCGCCATACCGTTCTCCCCCGCCATCTGGTACGCCGCAAAAGGCGCCAGATCACAGGGATGGTGGCCGTACCGCCCGCTTTTCACCTGTTCTAAAAATTGCTTCGTGATCCGATACGCCCCGCCTTTCCCCGGCTTGCAGTGGCCGCCCCAACAGGCGATTAAATCCATCTCCTCTTCCTGAATCCCCTGTTCCTCCAGGAAATTTCGAATGGCAGCAATCCGATACGGTTCCTGGCTCCAGAAATCCGCAAACCGTTCCAGTTCCTCATTTGGATGCTCCAGAGAACCTCTCACCACCAGCCTCTCGTCCTCAAAATAGGCGATTTTGCTGGAGGTGGAACCAAAATTCAAGGTCAAAATCTTGTAAGCCATATCCCTCCCCCATTCTCACCGTTTTGCATCAAACCAGGGTGCCTTGTCAAGCCATGGCTGAATCACTTTTGTGTTAAGCTTCATCAGCGCATATCCCAGGATAATAGAAATAACGATGGTTAATCCAAATGTCAGAAACAGCTTTTGAATATCCGGTTGTGTGAGAATTCCCAGAGTCACATCCTCGCTGACCACCACGCCATTGGCCATGGATCTGGCCGCAGAGCCTTTCAGTCCCAGAGCCAGAGCGGTGAATATAAGTACGGGAAAATGAATCACATATATGTATAGCGCCAGCTGTCCCGGAACCTTCCATATTTTATTATGGGTAATCGGGCATCTTGAAACGTAATCCACATCAAGAAGGATCAGGAAACAGAAAATAATCGAGTAAATCAGGGTTGGCCCCCATCCGATGTTAAAATAGTTCTGCATAAAGCCAGAATTTACTGACACCCAGGTTCTGATTAAAACTACCGCAGTTGCGACAAGCTGAACCGCGGATAAGGCAAGCTTACCGCCGGAGGTCCAGTTTTTCTTTTTCAATGCGTCAACCGCAATCCAGATTTCGCATCCGATTCCGAGGCCGATGAACATGAGAATCAAGTCTGTATTAACAGCGAACTGTCCGATCTCCAGAATGACATTCCACAGAGGAAGCGTGTCAGTCATCCAGCAGCTTCCCAAAAATACGATCGTGATCACAGGAAGAATCCATCCTAAAAAGTGTTCTTCATTCTTCGCCAATAGATAATAAACGGCATAACCGCTTATAAAGACACCGGAGATAAACCACATCGGCGTACTGCACAGCAGTTTAACCGCTGCCGAGGTGGAGCCCCAGGCTCCGACAAAGCCATTGCCCATACCGATGCCGGAAATCTGCAGTCCCAGAAACTCGCCGATACAGCTGATAAAATATTCCGGATACTGTGCTAAAGTATACCCTCTCCAGAGTCCATTGGCAAGCCATCCGGCAAAGATACCGATCAGTAACAGCGGCATCAGAGACTTTATTCTACCGGCCAGATATCCCCATGCCTGTTTTGCCGGGGAAATACCGTTTAGCAGACCCTTTGCCTGTTTCTTTTTAAAGCCCTGCATCATGAAATACCCGGAGAAAATCATAAACGGAAGAATCACATCAAATGCCTGTTCATAAATGTAGGCGTCCTTTGCCGCGCTCATGGTAAAGCCCATATAGCCCAACGGAAAAATCATAATCGCATGGACCAGAATGAAATTGATTGCAAACATAAACCGGTAAAACTCAATCGTATAATTTCGCTCTTTCATATATACCTCCACTTTGGTTTCTATACATAACGCGCAGTCCGGACTTTTGTTTCTGTATAGTAAATATTTTTTACAAATTTATTGTATCATTGAAGATTTCTCATGTCAATTTCGCCTTTTATTTTCTGCCATTTAGACAATTTTTCAATTTTAATCTGTTCGTTCTGAATAACAAAACGCTTTTTATATTTCTGTATAAGAAACGCATTTTATTCATTGGCTGCGATCCTGGTTATGAAATGGCATCATGCACACAGACGTTTCCATTCTTCTCTTTTTTATCTGTTTCTGCTATAATGAATGACGAAAACACCCTTTAATAAGAACATAATTATATAATAAGTAAATAATCAAGAAAAGAGAGATTTTATGAAATCAGGAAATACACCAGCTAACACCTACATATTAAGCTCCGTCAACAACGCCCTGAAGATCTTAGACCTTCTGAGTGTGCGCGACAACATTGGAGCCACTGAGATCGGCAGGCTCCTTGAGTTGGACAAGAGCACGGTATTTAAGCTGCTCTATACTCTGGAGCAGCGTGATTACGTCTTAAAGACGGAATCGGCCAAATACTGCCTGGGATATAAATTTAAGAATTACGGTAACATCGTATCGGAACGCCAGAACCTTGTAGACGTGGCAAAGCCCTTCATGCACGCACTTTATGAACAACTGCATGAGACGGTCTGTCTTGCGGAGCTGAACACCAACGGAAAAGCGATCGTCACCGCGCTGATGGAAGGCGATACGCCAAAGCACGTAAGATCCAGGGTTGGCTATGAGATGGGTTCTTATGATAATGCAAACGGTAAGCTTCTTCTCGCCAATTTAAGCGACCATATGCAGCATGAGATCCTGAGCAGAATCCACCTCGCCCCCCGTACTCCGCACACCATTGTCTCCCGGGACGTTCTGGAGAAAGAGCTTAAGAATCTGCGCGGCCGGCTCTGGGTGGAGCAATACGAAGAGTACCGTCTCAATCACGCCGATATTGCATGCCCCGTTTTTGATATGGATGGCCATGTCGCGGCCGCTTTAAGCGTGGCCTGCACACCGGACTATCTGCGCGAAAACCACCAGCTCATCGCAGACGCCCTGCTGCATGCCTCTACACGAATCTCAAGGAAACTGGGTTTTTACGGGAAACCATTTGCAATGATTGACGGCATTCCGGATACACCGTAACCGGAGGGCTGAATAAAAAAGAAACCCTCCATTTACCCACCAACCTGTATCTGTGTGCTATTCTCTTCTCACAACAACGAGAGGAGAAAATGGTATGAAAACAACAATTCAGGTATCCGGTCTTTCAAAGTCATACGGTGCGCTGCATGTTATCAGGAATCTTGATTTAACGGTATCCAAAGGTGAAGTTTACGGCCTTCTCGGCGCTAACGGCGCTGGAAAAAGCACGGCGATCGAGTGCATGCTGGGCACAAAAAAAGCAGATGGCGGCAGTATTTCCATTCTGGGAATGAGTCCGCAAAAGGACCGCAGGAACTTATTTCAGCAGGTTGGCGTGCAGTTTCAGGAGGCCAATTATCCTGACAAGATCAGGGTGAGTGAGCTGTGCGAGGAAACAGCCTGCCTCTACAACTGTCCGGCCGACTACACAAAACTGTTAAAGCAGTTCGGACTCCAGGAAAAAACCAGGAATTTCGTCAGCGAGCTGTCTGGCGGCCAGAAACAGAGGCTGTTTATCGTTCTGGCATTAATCCCCGATCCCCAGGTGGTATTCTTAGATGAACTGACCACCGGCCTTGATACCAAGGCTAGAAGGAGTGTGTGGAAGAGCCTTCAGGAGCTGAAAGACAGAGGGCTCACGATCTTCTTAACCTCGCACTTCATGGATGAGGTGGAAGAGCTCTGCGACAGAATCGGTATCTTAAAAGACGGAGCATTCGCATTCTGCGGAACAACAGCCGAAGCGATTGCGTTAAGCCCGGGCAATACGCTGGAAGAGGCGTATCTGTGGTTTACGGGAGAGGAGGCTGACGGAGATGAATAAATTTCTTACGATGCTGAAAACCGAGTTAAAACTCTCCTTCCGTGGAATGGACATGATCATATTCGCCGTCTGTATGCCCGTGGTCGTGGTTATACTGCTGGGGATTATTTACGGCGGGAAACCGGCTTTTGACGGCGCGGACTATACTTTTCTGGAACAATCCTTCGGCGCAGTCTCCACAATCGCCGTCTGCGCGGGCGGTGTCATGGGGCTGCCTCTGGTAATCTCCGACTACCGGCAGAAGAAAATCCTCAAACGCTTTAAAATCACGCCGTCCAGCCCCGTCCTTTTACTGTCGGTTCAGGTGGCCATATACATGATCTATTCCCTGATCGCACTGGTGCTGATCTATCTGGTGTCTGTGCTGTTATTCGGCATGAAGCTGCGGGGAGCCTTCCTGCCGTTTATGGGCGCATTTTTCCTTGTCATGATCTCCATGTTCAGTATAGGAATGCTGGTAGGCGGCGTATCTCCTAATACAAAAATCGCAAGCGTTCTTGCAAGCTTACTCTATTTCCCAATGCTGATCTTTTCCGGCGCCACGCTTCCGTATGAGGTGATGCCCGCCGTGCTGCAAAAACTCGCGGACCTGCTGCCGCTGACTCAGGGAATTAAGCTGCTGAAGGCTGCATCCCTGGGCCTGCCGGCTGAGAATGTGATGGCTTCCCTTGCCGTCATGGCGGTGATCACGGTCGTCTGCGGTGGAATTTCTATTCGATTTTACAAATGGGAATGACAGGCGTAGTAAAAAAACTGGTTGAGCGCACAGGCTCAACCAGTTTTTTTACTCACGAATCATTCGTCCCCATTCCTTTAACCCGTGTTTCTTCTGCAACTTCCATTATATCCCTGCAATATTCCCCGCGCTGACAATATTCTGCCAGAAATTACAGCTGCACAGCGCATGGCTGCCGTCGCTCTGATCCGGCGCATAGACAAGTCTCTTCTCCTCCAGCTCCGGCAGGCAGTCGGCCTCACCGGAAAGATACTGGGCCAGCCTTTTTCCGGCGTATTCCAGGCGCGCCCTTACTCCGGCCAGTCTGATATCCAGCACCTCGTATCCGAACACCTTACACTCCTCCATCCAGATTCCCTGTCTGAGGTCTGCAAGTCTCTCCGTCAGTCTGATGCAGGCCGGAATGCCGTTCTGTTCCGCTTCCGCCAGATAATCCCTGTCTCCGCTGTGGTAGCTGTCATGGATCCGGATCCCCAGTTCTGCTTTCTGTTCCAGAAGCCGTGCTAAGACCTCGTAGTACTCAAACAGCACATGGGCGCCCGAATGGCGGCTCCTGTACTCAGCCAGTTCCTCC
>OBXM01000275.1_pt1 | contig 61331 bp, 49 predicted proteins | sample 1538141 | NCBI WGS metagenome assembly OBXM01 (sample SAMEA2580153, study PRJEB22360) | human gut metagenome | biome: human gut; feature: human-associated habitat; material: faeces | place: Denmark | collected 2008/2010 | reverse complement strand
TCTATTTGTTGTAGTTGAAATTTCATCAACAATAACTCTTAAAAACTTTTCATTACACTATTGACTTTTTATTTGCAGGCTGTATCGAAGCTGTTATCCTGTTGCTGTTATCAGGTTGCACCAAAAGAATAAAATATTCCTAAAAGTATGAAAAAGACATAAAAACAGATTAAAATTTAGATATCATCCATGTTAGCACAATTTGGGATGTAACACAATATAAAAGTAAAAAAATCAAAAATATTAGGAATGTTCCATAAGATGTAGCGGGTAAATACGGCATATTGACTATATTGACAGAAGCTGAAGAAACGTGTACGATAAAGAAAAATATTAAAAAAAGTATGAAAAAAGGAGATGCAATATGTCAAAGATTGTATTTATCCCTTTGGATGAGCGGCCCTGCAATTACATTTATCCGGACTATATCGGGAGAATGAGCGGGCTGGAGCTGAGTATGCCGCCAAAGGAGATTCTGGGAGACTTTAAAAAGGAGGCTGACGTAGAGGCTGTCTGGGAATGGACAAAAGGACAGGTAAAAGGAGCTTCCCATCTCGTGGTATCCATGGATATGCTGCTGTACGGAGGGATTGTGCCGTCGAGGCTCCATCACCTGCCGGACGCGGTCTGTGCCAAACGGCTGGAGCGTTTAAAGGAGATCAAGAAGCTGGAGCCGGGGATTCAGATATACGGCTTTCAACTGATTACCCGGGCACCGGCAAGGGACGGCAGCGGGGAAGAACCGGATTATTATGAGGATTATGGCTACCGCATTTTCCGTTACGGCGTGATCCGGGATAAGGAGTCGGTGAAGGCGGCGTCTCCGGAGGAACTGGAAGAACTGGAGACCATCTGCCGGGAAGTGCCGGAGGAATACTTAAACGACTTCTTAGAACGGCGCCGTATCAACTTTAACAACCATATCCGTTCCATCGAATTGGTGGAGGAGGGTGTCATCGACTATATGATTATTCCTCTGGACGACTGCCGGGAGTACGGTTATGCTCCCTCTGAACGGAAAAAACTCAGCTCCGTTATGGCAAAGAAAAATCTGCTTTCCCGTATTGCCATGTATCCGGGGGCTGATGAGATCGGCTGTACACTGCTTGCCCGGGCGGTCAACGGGCAGAGCGGTCTGGCGCCTGCCGTTTACGTCGATTACTCCTCCCTGCGCGGAAAGACACAGATTCCATCGTATGAGGACCGCAGTATCGGTGAGACGGTTTTGTCCCACCTGCTGGCAGCCGGATGCGGCGAGGCAGAGACGTCTGCGGAGGCGGATTTCGTACTGGCGGTCAATCCGCCTACACCGTTCAGCTTAAAGCTGGAAAAGGAAATCCTCACCGACGACATTATTCTGGAGAGTGAGCGGAACCTGTCTGCATTTCTTGCAAGAATCAGGAAATACAGGAAAAAAGGGCTGGCAGTGGGAATTGCCGACTGCGCGATTCCCAATGGGGCCGACCGGGCGCTGATGCAGTTTCTATACGAGCAGGACATGCTGAAGGAGCTGGCCGCCTACGGCGGATGGAACACATCATCCAATACCCTTGGAACGGTACTGTCCCATCTGTGCGCGTGGAACGCGGCGGAGAAGCTGGGGCGCTTATCAGAGGCGGTGCGGGATGCGTCCGAAGAATTCCTGTTTTTCCGATATCTGGAGGACTGGGGCTATATGGCTGAGGTGCGCAGAGACGTGACCGATCATCTGACGGATATTGATCCGGCTCTGAACCGTCTCGATTTAAGAGATAAGGAGCCGGTCGTTCGGGAGATTGTGAAGAAGCGGCTGGAAGAGTTCCAGGCGAAGTATTTTCCGCAGGAACCGTACCGGTTTGACCTCTGGATGCCGTGGAACCGGATGTTTGAGGTTGAGATTCATTTAGACTATATAGATGAGTTGTGAAAAAACAAAAATATCATGTATAATTGATGGGATAAGAAGATGCGGTATTTAAGAGAGAACTGCCTTGGCAGCCAAATCGCTAAAATACGCATCTTCCATCATTTATTTCAACCGAATGTAGCAGGTTGCTTTTCCTGCGCCTTCACGTTTTAATTCACCGGACTTTACCAGCTTTCGCAAAGAACCCTCAATGGAACTGATGCTTAGGGACGGGCACAGCTCCCGGATATCCTGCTTATTAAATCTTCCGATTTTGTTTTGAGTTGCTTTTCTTACCATGTCAATCGCAGGTAATTTGGTCTCAACAATGGAAAATCTATCTTCAAAATCCTTATATGCCGCCAGTATAGTACCAAGCAGGTATTTGCCCCGAGAATCATAAACGGATTCATTCAGGGGGGCTTATGAAAGAAAAATCAGGACAGCCCGAGGCGCGGTTTGATTTTTTTGCGGTAGTAGATTCCCATACAGACCGCGGCGGTTCCCCAGGTAACGGGATAGCCGAGATACAGTGTGTAGATGGATGGGAAGAGGGGTATCATGATGGTCAGCCACAGGATTCTGAGTCCGCATAAGTTCAGGATAGACAGAAGCATGGTGCTTAACGTGTCCCCTGCGCCTCTGGCGGTTCCGATCAGGATCTGGCAAGTAATCAGCAGAATATAACCCGGTCCGAGAACCTGTCCCATCATGGCTCCGAAATGGACGACCTCCGGGTCGGAGGTGAAGAGCCGGAGCGGGCCTGCGCTGAAGAAGCAGAGCAGGATTCCCATGGCGACTGCGTAGACGTTGCCGAGCCACAGAAAGCTTTTAAAGCCCTTCTTTACACGGTTAAACTTTCTCGCCCCCATGTTCTGAGCGATGTAGGTGGTCGTGGTCAGGGACAGGCAGTTGGCCGGGAGCAGAGCAAAGCTGTCTACCTTCCCGTAAATGTTGCTGCCAGCCATGGCCAGGGAACCGAAGCCGTTCAAATAGCTCTGTACAATGACATTGGACAGGGAGGTAATGGCGGTCTGAAGCCCGGTGGGAATGCCGAATTTTAATATCTTTACCAGCATGGCCCGGTCGGAACGTATCTGTGAAGGTACCAGACGGTATATGTCATCGGTATGAGTCAGCTTCCATAACACACAGGCAGCCGAGACCAGCTGGGCGATTAAAGTGGCCAGCGCAACCCCCAGCACGGCCATGTGGAAGACGGTGACGAAGAGTATGTCCAGCACCACGTTGACTACAGAGGAAAGGCAGAGATAGTAGAGCGGATGCTTCGTATCTCCCGTCGCCTGCAGCGTACCGGCTCCCATATTGTAAAGGATATTGAACAGTGCCCCGAGGAAATAGACGCGCAGATAGAGCGCCGCGTCGGGAATGACCTCGGCCGGGGTGTTCATGGCGGTTAAAATAAGGGGGGAGAGAAGACAGCCTGCGATAGAAACCAGAATTCCTCCCAGGATACAGAACCAGAAGGACGTATGGACGGCTGAGTGAAGACGGGTGCCATCCCCTGCGCCGTAATACTGTGCGATGATGATTCCCGCACCGGTGGTCAGGCCGATGATGAAACCGATGAACAGATTGATAATCTGGGCGCTGGCGCCGATGGCGGCCAGCGCACCGCTGCCTACGAAATTGCCTACGATAAAGGAATCCGTGGTGTTGTAAAGCTGCTGGAACAGGTTCCCGATGATGAGGGGGCCTGTAAACAGCAGAATCGACTGGGTGATGGGCCCTTCAGTCAGTGAAGTTGATGAGCGCTCCTTCATAATACTGTCTCCCGCGTGTCGTGTCAGGTCTGGTCGCTGTCAGAAGAATCGGACTGGCTGCGGCTGATTTCGAGGTAATTATAAAAGGTGAATTTGCTGATTCCCAAAAGTTCGCAGATCTGTTCCCCGGATTTTGTGATGAGGAACGCGCCCTTCTGGTCGAGAAAACGGATAAATTCGATCTTCTCGTTTTTGTTCATCTCCAGGGCAGGCTTTCCGACCTGTTCCTGTCCCATCTGAATCAGATGGCTGAGAAGATTGTTCACGTCGGGAGCGAAAATCTCCTCGTCGTTGGATGTAAAGTTATCAAATTGGTTGAACTGGCGTAAATAGCCTTCAAACTGAAGCGTCTCCGTGATATCCAGATTCACACAGATCGATCCGATGACGTCTCCCTGATCATTTTTAAGATAAATGGATGAGGAGCGCAGGATCTTTCCATCCTGTGTAGTGGTAACGTAGTTAAAACGGTCCCCATCCAGCACGGTGCCCCGAAGGACCTCCAGTCCTAAGTTGCTTCCGCAGCCGCCTATGGAACGGTGCGTAATGTCTCCGTTGCGGATATCGACAATGGTATGGTTGTAATCCTTCGTGAGATCGTGGAGCACGACTTCACATTTGTTTCCAAAGTGCTGTTCCACTAATGTGAGGAGCTGCTGAAGTACGGGCATAATTTCATCAAGGGTTTTCATCGTATCACCTCTCAAATATGAAAAAAAATAAGAATATAGTTCCAAATACTGTTTGTAAATTCAGTATATCATATGAAAAGTTTTCTAACAACAGAAAAATCAGAAAAAAAGTATGAAGATTACACCGGAATCTAATGGTGCAGATGTGTCCCGCAGCTTTCACCGATAATCAGTTCCGGGGGGAAGGTGATGCGGGCGTTCTCGGTGGAGCCCTGGACGGCCTGGATCAGGGTGCGGACGACCATCTGTCCCCAGCGGCGGCTGTGGTGATGGATGCTGGTGAGGCGGGGGATCGTATAGTCGGCGAAGTAGAAACGGTCGCAGCTGATGAGGGCCACGTCGCGCGGGACTGAGAGACCGTGGTCGGCGAATGCGCGGATGGCGCCGAGGGCCACATTGTCGTTCATGGTGATTACGGCGGTAAATGGCGCATTTCTGGATATAAGGGCTTCGGCGGCCTGGTATCCATCCGGGAGATAGTAGTCGGAGAGGGATATCAAATCCTCACGTATCTCGCGGCCTGATGCGGCGGCAGCTTTTTTGTATGATTCCAGGCGGGTCTCTGTAATGGTGACGCCGGGCTGGCCTCCGACGAAGGCGATATCTTTATGTCCCAGTGAGGAGAGATAGTTGTAGGCAGTCGTGACGCCGCTTCCGTTCTCTGAGTCTATAAAAATGCAGCCGGCGCCGGAAATCTCGCGGCCCGCCGCCACGACGGGGAGCGAGGCTGAAAGCCTGTTCAGCGCCTCTTTATAGGCGGGAGTGATTTCGACCATATCCAGCTGTCCGCCGATGATCAGAATTCCATCCACCTTTTTATCCATCATCATACGGAAATATCCGGTCTCGTCGATCGGGGCATCTCCGTGGTGAAAACGGGTGTTGCACAGATAGACGGAGTATCCCTCCTCAGCGGCGCATCTCTGGACTTCCTGAAAAATGGTCGCAAAATAAGGATTGGTGATATCCGGCAAAATGACACCCAGCGTCATGGTTCTCTTCGATATTAACCCGCGTGCGAGTGCGTTGGGCGTAAAATCATATTTCCTGACAACCGCTTCGATCCGGGCTTTTTTATCAGCGGAGACCGGTACTTTTCCATTTAAAAAACGGGAGACGGTGGCGACCGAGACGCCGCTTTCCTGGGCGATCTGGGTAATTGTAATCGTTGATTTCATAATCTGCCCCTCCTAAAGATCTGATTGTTTCCCACGAATAAAGAACCGGGGGTCCTCCCAGTATATCACGAACGAAATGAAATTGCAATGAAACCCTTTTCACAAAAATGCAGGGTCAAATTTATGGAATATCACGAATTGACAAGCGGATAACCGGATGGTATTGTAAAAATATGAAAACCTTTTCATAAAATTCAAGTGTAGAAAGGGAATAAAGGTCATGAATACGTATCTGGGAATGGATTATGGAGGAACGAAGCTCATCATCGGAGAGGTCCGGGAGGATGGCGAGCTTCTGCGCTACAGGAGATATCCGACCGGGCTGACCGGGCAGGAGGAAATAGCGGCTCATCTGCTTCAGTGTCTCGATAACTATGTGGCAGAGGAAGCCCCGGGGGACAGAATCCGGGGAGCGGGTATCGGCATTGTAGGGATCAGCGATTTCAGAAATGGAATCTGGCATTCTGTGAATCATGAAAAAGGAATTCCAATTCCTTTGGCGCAAATGGCTGCCGATCGGCTGGGAGTGCCGGCGGGTATTGATAACGATGTCAGGAGTGCGGCGACGGCGGAGCTTCTGTGGGGCGAGGGAAAGAACTGTTCCGATTTTATCTATGTGAATGCGGGAACGGGGCTGGCTGCCGGATTCGTGATAGACGGAAAGGTGCTGCATGGGGCCCACTGTGATGCGGGGGAAATCGGCCACATGGTTGTGGATTACAGGAGCAGCAGAGAGTGTGTCTGTGGACGAAGGGGCTGCTGTGAACTCACAGCTTCCGGAATCGGAATTCATAAAATGGTCAAAGAGAGGCAGGCGGAGGCTCCGGCGGAACTCCTGGAGCTGGGACGGAACGGGAGATATCCGGCGGCGGCCGTATTCCGGATGGCCAGGGAGGGCAATGATTTCTGCCTTTCCATTGCGGAGGAAGCCGCTGCGGTGCTCAGCTGTACCATTATGAATCTGGTGCGCATGTCAGATCCCGATATGGTGGTGGCCGGAGGCGGCCTGATGTCAGATCCATGGTTTTTCCAGCAAGTGGAAAATCTCCTGGAGAAAGTGACCATGCGCCACGTATCAAAAGGATTCCGGGTATCCGGCTTCGATGCAGCCTTTTCCGGTGTAATCGGTGCGGCGGCCGTAGGGTGCCTGAAGGCAGAACAGTTGGATAAGGGAACGAATAAACAGCATTTAATGACAGGAGAATAAATCATGAAGATAACTATTGCAGAAAATGAAAAACAATTTGACGAAATCGCTGCCTGGAGAATTATCGGGCAGATTCTGGAGAAGAAGAATTCCGTAATCGGCCTTTCCACAGGGCAGACGACTACAAATATGCACAGAATTGTCAGCGAGCTGTATGAGCTCCATCCCTTTGACGTCTCGGAAGCCGTGTTCTTTAACGTAGATGAACTGACGAATCTCCCGCGGAGCTATGCGGGCAGCTGCTATGCCATGATACGCAGCCAGCTGCTGGACCATTTGGGCGTGCCGGATGAGCGTTTTTTAATGCCGCTCACAGAGAGTGATGATTTTGAACTGGAAAGCAGAAAATTTGAGGACAGTATCAGAGAACGCGGCGGTGCGGATCTGCAGATACTGGGCATAGGCTGGAATGGCCATATCGGGATCAATCAGCCGGGAACACCGTTTGGCAGCGATACCTGGGTATCTCCTATGGACGAGATATTCGAGGCAAGGGTAAGAAGAGAGACGGGAGTGCCCGACGGACACGAGCTGGGCGGCCTGACACTGGGGATCAGGACGATCATGCAAAGCAGGCGGATCGTTCTGGCGGCAAAGGGAGCGCATAAGGCGGAGATAATAAGACAGGCCCTGCAAGGACCTGTGACTGAAGCGGTACCGGCCTCCATTCTTCAGCTGCATCCGAACTGCGAGGTGCTTTTGGATCGTGAGGCAGCCAGTATCATGTATCATAAGTCCTTGTGCATATAGCACCTGCTATCCACATGATTGTAAGCTTTACAGAAATATAAATCCCGGACTCCCGGCGAATTGCGGAGTGATGACAGAAAGGATGGAATATGCGGATGAATGCAGAGTTTCAGCAGGAACTGATGGAGAGCGGTTACATACACAGACCGCTGCCTCTCCACGAGGAAGTATCTCTGGAACAGACGGAGAGAGAGAGAAAGGTGACGGCGAGGCGGGCCGTGTGGAGCGGAGACGGGGAGGGCTGCTGCGGCAATCCTGTGTCCATGGAGCGCGGAACGGTGGAAACTGTCCGGATAGAAGCGGAAAATATGCTGGCTATGGAGGCCCCTCTCCTGTGCCCGTGCTGGCCCGAAGGGATGCCGCAGGATGGCGACTGCTCATATTACGGCCATATTCATGCGGCATTTCCGGTGAAGGAGGCGGACTGGACGTCGTTTCACCGCGTACGCGCCCTGATCAGGCCGGAGTGCGACGGATCGAGAACGGTCAGTCTCTCCATGTATCTGGAAAATGACGGAGAGCGCAAAGTGCCGGATCGGTACCGTCGACAGGGTTTTCACATGATGAACCTGAACAATCACCAGTGGAACGACTGTATCTGGGAGTTCCCGTCTCTGCCCCGGGACTGCGTGAGCGGATTTGGATTTCGCTACCGGATCAATGGCCGGGATACCGCCAGCGGCGAGAACGCCGTTTTCTATGTAAAGGAAATCTGGCTGGAGGCCGTGGAAAATCCGGGAAAGGAAAGCGGATGGCTCCCGGAGTCAAATCAATTCTGCTATTCCACCTGCGGCTATGAGCCTGATGCGCCTAAGAAGGCGGTGCTGGCTGCGGGGACGGAGACGGATACATTTACAATTGAGGACCGAAAGGGACAGATTTGTCTGGAGAAACGTCTGGAAAATGTGGCCTGGAGGGGAGAAAACTTCCAGATCGCGGACTTTTCAGAGCTGACGCAGGAGGGGGAATACCGAATCTGTGCAGGCGGTACGGCCGGAGACTGGTTTCCGATAAGGGACGGTGTTCTGGAGGACGTAACGTGGAAAGGGATAAACTTCCTGTTCTGCGAGCGGTGCGGCTATCCGGTTCCGGGCAAGCATGGCCTCTGCCATATGGACACATACGCGGAGCATAAAGGCCTGAAGCTTCCCTACTGCGGCGGCTGGCACGACGCGGGCGACATGTCCCAGCAGACGGTCCAGACCGCGGAGACTGTAGAGAGCCTTCTGGAGCTTGCTGCTGAGCGAAGAGAGAGCACGCTGCTCTGCCAGAGACTGATGGAAGAGGCCCTGTGGGGACTTGAATTCGTCTTCCGGACGAGATTCGGAGACGGTTACCGGGCCACCAGCCTCGGCCTGATCCGGTGGACCGATGGAAAAATAGGCAATGACGATGACGCTTCCAACGTGCGTGTTCATAACCACGCCCTTGAGAATTTTATCTGCGCCGGAGTCTTTGCGCTGGCTGCCGAGTGTCTGGGCGATTACGACCGGGAGTTGGCCTGGCGGTGTGCGGGGGCGGCAGAGGAGGACTTCGGATTTGCACAGGAACGCTACCGGACCCATGGCATGGAACTGCCGCTTCCGTGGGAGCACACATACTCTTCCTCTGCGGCGCTTTATTATGGAGAGATTGTGACCGCCGCCGCCAGAATCTGGAAAGTGACGGAGAAGGAGGAGTATGCGGAGGCGGCGGCAGAGTATGGAAGGAAACTCCTGGACTGTCAGGAAAAGGATTCCTCGAAAACGGGAATGCGCGGCTTTTTCTACAGGGACGAGACCCATCAGGATATCATCCACTACAATCACCAGGCCAGGGAACACGTTCCGGCCACGGCCCTTGTATTGCTGTGCCGCGTGCTGGAACACCATCCCGACAAGATCTTGTGGGAAGAGGGAATCCGCCTGTATGGAGAATATTTAAAGGATCTGTTTGGGTATGCCTCCCCCTATGAAATGCTTCCGGCCGGACTCTATTCGGAGACAGCGGAGGATCCGGATATTTTCCGCCTGCTTCATTTGCAGGCGGATTATGAGAAAGAGAAAGATAATCACACGCTTCAGGTAAAATCGGGAACCCGAGTGAAACCGGGCTATGGAGTGCGCCAGTTCCCGGTATGGTTTTCCTTTCGTGGAAATACGGCGGTGATGCTGTCCGCGGCCAAAGGCGCGGCTGCTGTGGGCGGATATCAAAAGGATACATTTCTGATGAAGGCCGCGGCCTCCCAGATAGACTGGCTGTTCGGCAAGAATCCGTTCGGCCGCTCTCTTATGTACGGTGCAGGCAGGGGATATCAGCAGCTTTTCTCCACATTTCCGGGTACCTGTGTGGGACAGCTGCCCGTGGGAATCGAGACGGACGGCAATTCCGATGTCCCTTACTGGCCCGGCGGCAACCAGTCTACCTACAAAGAAGTCTGGGTCACATCAGTTGGCAAATTGTTTGGAATAATTGCGGAAATATACAAAAATCAGACATAAAGTATGAAAAAACAAACTAAAAAACATATAAAAAAAGAGTGGGAATTAAAAAAAGTAAGCGGTTAATTAAAAAAAGTGATAAAAAAGCCGAATAAAAAGAAAAAAAATACTTGAAAACTAACAAAAAGTATGATATTCTAAAACTACCAAAAGAAAAAATGATTTGAAAAAGCATAAAAAAAGTTTGAAAAATATGAAGAATATTAATAACTGCTTTTATGCAAAGAAAAGGAGGAGAATTAAATGAAGAAGAGATTTATGTCCTGCCTGCTGGCAACTGCTATGGTGATTACCTCACTGACAGCATGCGGAGGCGGAAAGAGCACCACAACTGTCACCACTGCGGCTGCAGGCGGAGACGCAAAAGAGACAACAGCCGGAGAGACAGCGGGGGATACAAAGGCAGAGAGTGGTGACAGAAAGAAAGTAGTTTTCTGGTATTCCCATACAGGTGACGAGGCAACCTGTTTTGAGAATGCGATTAAGGCTTATAACGAGAGCCAGGATAAGTACTTTGTAGAGGGCTTAAGCGTATCCGATAAGCAGAAGATCATCGTTTCCATTTCCGGCAATGAGGCGCCTGACGTTATCGAGGTATCCAACCAGGATGTTCTTTCCTACGCCACCAACGGTCTGGTAGAGTCCATCTCCGATCTGGCAGCGGCTGATAATTACGATCTGCCGGGCGTATTTTCAAACCAATCTCTGGAAGCCAACACTCTTGACGGCACCGTATACGGCGCCCCGCTGGCATCCATGATTATCCAGATGTTCTATAATAAGGACATTCTTGAGGAGATCGGCTACACAGAGCCTCCGAAGACCATGGAAGAACTGTATGAGATGGCGATAAAGGCCACTGAGGTTGACGATAAGGGAACCATTACAAGACTCGGCTATCCGTTATTCCCGCTGGCAAGTGCAAGACAGGAGCTGATCTACGCATTCGGCGGAAAGTGGTGGTCAGATGACGGATTAACCTTAACACCGGATGATCCGGCGATCCTCGACAGTCTTAAGATGAACATCGACTTCAGAAGCCAGTACGGAATTGAGAAGGTTCAGGAATTCGTAGCAACCGCCAACACTAACCGTTATACAGAAAACGATATGTTCTTCGCCGGTAAGCAGTTATTCCGTTTTGACGGAACCTGGATGGCAGCCATGATGAAAAATTTCAACTCCGACGTGAACTACGGCGTAGCGCTGATCCCTGGAACCGAAGCACATCCGGAGATCGCAGGAACCAGCCGTTATGAGACCAACTCCTTAAGCATTCCGGTCGTAGCGAATGAAAAAGAGGGAGCATGGGATTTCGTTAAGTACTTCACAAACTCTGAGGCGACAAAAGAACTGTTAATCGGTATGGCAAACCTGCCGACACAGCTTGCATTATATGATGATCCGGATATTCTGGCACAGCCGAACTTCGATATGTTTATTGAAGCGCTTAAGACAGAAAACGGCATTCAGTATGCTAAGATTGAAGATCTTGCAAAATATACTTCCTTAATTGAAGAGTATCTTGACTATGCTTACAACGGTATGCAGACGCCGGAGGAGGCCATGAAGGGCCTTGCCGACCAGGCAAAGATGCTTCAGTAACCGATAACTCAGCGGGTCACCGTGACAATCAGAATATCACATATGATGCCGCAGCACATATGTGATATTCGTATTTATTCAGCCATACAGCTGAATAAGTACTGATATCCGGATCGTTTTTGGCGATCTCACACATCAGAAAGGAGTAGTCCAATGTCAAAACCGACTGCCAAGAAAATGAGCAAATCAGAACGGCGGGACAATATCAATGGATTTCTGTTTGCACTTCCATGGATTATTGGATTCGTATGTTTCAGCCTGATACCGCTGCTCACCTCGTTTTACTACAGCTTCACGTCCTTTAACCCGGTGAAGCCGCCGGAATGGATCGGCCTTGAGAACTTCAAGTATATTTTCCAGGACCCGCTGGTTTTCAAGAGCCTGAGAAATACTCTGTTCATGGCCTTTGTATCCACTCCCATCAACTTATTCATTGCAATGCTCCTTGCTTCCTTATTAAATAGTAAGTTTAAGGGCAGAGGTGTGGCGAGAACCATTTTCTTCATGCCTTCCATTATCCCGATGGTTGCGGCTACCATGGTATGGATCTGGATGTTCGACCCTACATACGGCTATATCAACCGTGTCCTGGAGATGATCGGCATCAACGGGCCGTCCTGGCTGGTTAATCCGGCCTACACAAAGTGGGCGCTGGTATTAATGGGTACCTGGTGTACTGGTACGACCATGCTGATCTGCCTTGCGGCGCTTCAGGATGTGCCGAACAGCTATTATGAAGCTGCCGAGATTGACGGAGCCAATGCCTTTGACAAGTTTTTCCGGATTACGATGCCGTGTGTGGCGCCGGTTCTGGTTTATCAGGGAATTTTGAATATCATCAACTCCTTCCAGTATTTTACACAGGTATATGTTATTATTAATGCAAGCTCTGGCGGCGGCGCCAGCAATGCCAGCGGCGGACCGGCCAACTCGATCTTAATGTATCCTCTGTATCTGTTTAATACGGCTTTCTCCTATATGAAGATGGGGCGGGCTTCTGCAATGGCATGGCTGTTGTTTGTCATTGTATTTGTACTGACGCTGGTAATGACCAGGATCACGAAGAAGGTATCCGAGAATGGCGTAGGGGGTGAATAAGAATGAAAAACAATAGCGCGTATTATAAAAAACGTTTAAAACCGATTCCGAAGTATGTACTTGTCATCGTGCTGAGTATCGTCTTCTTTTCACCGTTTTTAATCATGGTGACGACGGCCCTTAAGACAAACGCGGACGCCTTTCAGCTGCCGGTCAGACTGTTCCCGAGAGAGATCATCTGGAACAATTTCCCGGAGGCCATGGCGAAGATTCCTTATGTCAGATATATGATGAATACCATTTTCATCACGCTGCTTTCCGTAGTGGGACAGATGGTAGCTACCCCTCTGGTAGCCTACTCTCTTGCCAAGATCAAATGGAAAGGCGCTCCCATTATATCCGCTCTGATTATGGGAACGATGATGATCCCCTATACGGTAACCATGATCCCGTTATATAAGATCTGGTCCAGACTGGGCTTCACCAATACATATGTACCGCTGATTCTGCCGACATTCTTTGGCAGCCCGTTCTACATCATTATTATGAGACAGTTTTTTGCGGGTCTTCCCAACTCCTTAATGGAGGCGGCAAAGATTGACGGCGCAGGCGAATTCAAACGCTACATCGCCATTGCACTTCCGCTTTCAAGACCTGCGCTGACAACCGTCGGTATCTATGCGTTTATCAATGCCTGGTCCGATTACCTGGCGCCGCTCATTTATATCAACAAGACAGAAAAACTGACGCTGTCCTTAGGTCTTCAGGGTTTCCTAAACCAGTACTCGGTTGACTGGACACACCTTATGGCGGCGGCGACTATTTTCGTAATTCCGGTCGTGATCTTCTTCCTGTTCTTCCAGAGGAACTTCGTAGAAGGTATTGCAACGTCCGGTATCAAGGGCTAGCAGGAGCAGATTATGGAACATAGAATTACACTGAATGGCACCTGGAACTGGTGCGATATGGAATCGAAGGAATGGCATAAGGGAATTGTACCGGGAACTGTTTTGACCGATATGATGGATGGCGGTCTCATCGAAGATCCCTATTGGCGGACGAATGAGTATGAGACCAGGGAGCTTTCCCGCAGGGATTACCAATATGAAAGAGAATTTGAAGTGCCGGAAAGCTTTTTCCGGGAAGAAGAACAGTGCCTTGTGTTCGAGGGACTTGATACGATCGCAGACATTTATTTGAACGATGAACTGCTCCTCGCGGTAAATGATATGCACCGCACCTGGAGAATTGATGTAAAGGGAAAGTTAAAGGCTGTAAACCGGCTGGCTGTTGCATTCCATTCCCCCACCGCCTTTATCGAAAAGGCGGACCGGGAGGGAGATATCTTTTATGCTTCTACCGGCTGCATGAAAGGAAACGGAGCGCTCAGAAAGGCCCATTATATGTTTGGATGGGATTGGGGCCCTCAGCTTCCCGATGCCGGAATCTTCAGAAGTGTCTATCTGTCCGGCTTTTCCATCGCCCGTCTCGATGATGTGAGAATCCGTCAGGAACACGGAGCCGGCGGGGTGAAGCTGTCGGTTGAAAGCAGTGTAAGGAAGCTCGGCGAAAGTGACACGGCTGGAAGCGGTATGCTTGTATGTAAAGTCACAGCACCGGATGGAACCGTACTTACCGTGGAAAAAGAGGTCGGCATCAATGAAACCATCGAAGCCCTTATCGAAGCCCCGCAGCTGTGGTGGCCGAACGGATACGGCGCGCAGCCGCTGTACACGGTCCGTGTGGAGCTAAGGATGTCGGATTCTGTTCTCGATGTGTGGGAGAGAACGATTGGTTTAAGGACCGTTACGGTCTGCACCGATGCGGATGAGTGGGGGAACCAGTTTGCCTTTGTGGTCAATGGCCAGAAGATATTTGCCATGGGTGCCAACTACATACCGGAAGACAATCTCCTCGGCCATTTGAGTGAGGAACGCAGTGAACGGCTGATCCGTGACTGCGCCAGGGCCAATTTTAACTGTATCCGGATCTGGGGAGGCGGTTACTATCCGGAGGATTACGTATATGACGCCTGTGACCGGTACGGAATTCTGGTCTGGCAGGACTTAATGTTCGCCTGCAATGTCTATGATTTAAACGATGAATTTGAAGCTAATATTCTGGCTGAGACGGCCGATAATGTGAAACGAATCCGCCACCATGCATGCCTCGGCCTGTGGTGCGGCAACAACGAGATGGAATGGGGCTGGCGTGACTGGGGCCGTCTGGAGGGACACAGACCGAAATACAAGGCGGATTACACGAAGATTTTTGAGATGCTTCTGCCCCGTCTGGTAAAACAGGTGGATGACCAGACGTATTACTGGCTGTCTTCTCCATCGTCAGGCGGTTCATTCGATGATCCCAATGATTTCAACCGGGGCGACAACCATTACTGGGAAGTGTGGCATTCAAACAAACCGTTTACGGAGTACCGGGATTTTTATTTCCGGTTCTGCTCGGAGTTTGGCTTCCAGTCATTCCCCGGAAAGAAGACGCTGGATAGTTTCAGCCTTCCGGAGGATCAGAACATCTTCAGTGAGGTCATGGAATCTCATCAGAAGAACGGCCTTGCAAATACCAAGATATTCTCCTATATTTCCGGCTACTATAAGTATCCGAAGGATATGGAGTGCATCGCTTATATTTCCCAGATTCTCCAGCTGAAGGCGATTCAGTACGGCGTGGAGCACTGGAGAAGGAACTGGGGCCGGTGCATGGGGTCTATCTACTGGCAGCTTAATGACTGCTGGCCGGTGGCTTCCTGGGCCAGCATCGATTACTATGGCCGCTGGAAAGCGCTGCATTACGGAGCGAAACGGTTCTATGCCCGTTTCATGGCTACTGCCTGTGAGAAGGAAGAACTGAGTACAGAGATTGACTATTACATTCATAATGAATCCTTTGAGGAGAGGAAGGCCGTATTAAGGGTCCGCCTCATCGACCGGGATTTCCATACCCTGTTTGAGACGGAAAGGGAAATCACGGCGGCGGCCTTCGAAGTGAAGAACGTGCTTCCCATGGACTTTGCCCCCTTCCTGGCAGAGGACGGGATGAAAAGGAGGGCGGTGGCGGAATACAGGCTGATCGAGGATGGCTGTGTAGTAAGCCGCGGAACCACGCTGTTTGTGAAGCCGAAATACTTTGATTTCAAGACTCCGGAGTACCGGATTTCTGTGGCAGAGAAGGCGGATGTATTCTGCATTCACGCAGACGCTGATACGTATGTGAGTTATGCGGAACTGAGCCTGGATGGGTATGATGTCGTATTGGAAGACAACTTCTTCGACATAACATCGGAAGAGGGCGTGGATATAACTGTGGATAAAAAGGAATTCCCGAACCAGGTAACGGCGGAGGAAGTGGCGGCAGCGCTTCACATCAGGAGCGTGGCAGACAGCTTTTAAAGGGAGGAAGAACGTATGCAGAAAGAATTACTGGATCAGTTGGAGACACCCTGCATTGTCATCGATATGGCCAGGGCGGAGGAGAATGTGATCCGGATGCAGGCGGAAGCAGATGCGGCAGGATGCAGGCTGAGACCGCATATCAAGACACACAAGATGCCGCTTTTTACCAGAATGCAGATGGCTCACGGGGCTGCCGGCATCACCTGTGCAAAGGTCTCCGAGGCGGAGGTCATGGCAGATGGGGGAGCGGAGGACATTTTTATCGCTTACCCCATGGTCGGTGATTTCCGGATAAAAAGAGCCATCGCACTGGCCGGGCGTTTAAAACGCCTGATTCTGGCGGTAGACAGCATGGAATGCGCAATGCCGCTTAATGAGGCGGCAAAGGCCGCCGGTATTACCCTGGAGGTCCGGCTGGAAGTGGACACCGGAGCGAAGAGGACCGGCGTCCAGAGGACAAAGGCCGCCGAGCTGGCGAAGGAAGTCCATCAGCTTTCCAATTTGAATCTGACCGGTATTTATACCTTTAAGAGTCTGGTTTATCACGATGAGCCCACCGAGGATAAGGTCATCGCGGGAGCCGAGGAAGGCGATATGATGGAGGCCATAGCGGAAGAGATCAGGAAGGCCGGCGTTCCCATTGCCGAGATCAGCGCAGGCTCCACACCTACGGGCGTGGAGGTTGCGAAGACGGGAAAGGTGGATGAGATTCGCCCGGGCACCTATATTTTCAAGGATTACATGCTGTGCAAGGAGGGGGCGGCTGAGCCGGAGGACATTGCTGTCCGGATCTACGCTACAGTGGTCAGTACGCCATGCAGGGAGTATGCGGTGATCGACGGCGGCACGAAGACATTTCCCATGGATATTCTTCTCGATACGCCTCCCTACTATTACCCCGGATACGCACTGATTGCCGGAAATGATGATCTTCAGCTTCGCCGTATGAATGAGGAACACGGAATTATCACCAGTAAAAAGGGAGACACCGGACTGAAGGTCGGCGACAAGGTGGAACTGATTCCGATTCACGTCTGCACCGCCATCAATATGCAGAATAAAGTTTATCTCTATGACGGGGAGACGCTGCGTCAGGAAGTGGTGGCCGCGAGAGGAATGCTGGTATGAGAACACTGATAAAAAATGGACTGGTCTATGACGGAAGCGGCGGTACGCCTTTCCGGAAAGATGTGCTTATAAAGGATGGATTCATCGAGGCGGTGACAGAGAGCGCGGAAGCGGCCGCAGCGGAAGTCATCGACGCGTCGGGGCTTGTCGTGACGCCGGGCTTTATCGATACCCATAGACACTGTGATATCGATGCCCTGTATAATCCTGAATTCGGCAGACTGGAGATGGCTCAGGGCCTTACGACGGTCATTGGAGGAAACTGTGGTCTGGCGCCGATTCCGGCACCGAAACAGTACCGACGGGATATTTATGATTTTATCGAGCCGTGTCTCGGTATTGCGCCTGAGGATATGGCCATTGAACGGTTTGGCGATTATCTGGAGGAACTGGGGAAACGGGAGCTTCCGCTTCATGTGGGCAGCTTGCTTGCGACAGGGACGTTGAAGGCAGCGATCAGGGGATATGGGAAAGGTCCGTTTACCAGACCGGAGATGGATCAGGCAAAAGCCTATATCCGTGAAGGGCTTGAGGCTGGAGCCGCGGGCCTTTCCATGGGCATCATGTACCAGCCGGAATGCTATTCCGCCCGGGCTGAAATGCAGGAGCTGATTAGCGCAGCCGCACCGTTCGGACGCCCTTTGTCCTGTCACATTCGAGGCGAGGGGGATAACCTGGTCTCTTCCGTGAAGGAGATTATCGAGGTCACGAAGGAAGCCGGGGTCCCCTTGAATATCAGCCATTTCAAGGCAACCGGAGTGAAAAACTGGGGCAAAGAGATCTATCAGGCGATCGAACTGATTGACGCGGCCAGAGCGGCCGGCCAGGATGTGACTGTGGATTTCTATCCCTACTGCGGCGGTTCCACCACGCTGATCAGCCTTCTGCCTCCTTCCGTGATGGAAGACAGCGTGGAGCTGACCTTAAAGAAGCTTAAGACAAAAAGTGGAAAGGAAGAACTGAGGCGGGAGATCTACCGGGAACATACAGGCTGGGACAATATGGTGACTGCCATAGGCTGGGAGCGTATTCTGCTTAGCTCCGTCACGAAGGAGGCGAACCGAAGATTCACAGGAAAGAATTTCCGGGAAGCCGCATCCCAGGCCGGATATGAAGAGCCGGCTGATTTCTGCAGCGACCTGCTGGCAGAGGAACAGGGAAAGGTGGGAATTATCGTTCTCTCCATGTCCCAGGAGGATGTGGATACGGTAGCCCGGCTTCCATACTCCATGGTAATCTCGGATTCCCTGTACGGCGTGAGCGACTGCCCGCATCCCAGACTTTACGGTTCCTTCCCGAAGATTATCCGGGAATACGTCAGAGAACGCGGCGTTCTGACAATGGAGGAAGCAGTTAAAAAGATGACGCTTCTGCCTGCGAAGAGGCTTTCCCTCGATGGCCGGGGTATGATAAAAAAAGGTTACCATGCAGATATTAACGTGTTTGACCCTGCAAAGGTAAGGGATTACGCGGTTTACGAAAATCCAAAACAGCTGTGCAGCGGATTTCAGATGATTATGGTTGATGGAACGGTTGCCGTTTCAGACGATAGGATATTGAAAAGAAACTGCGGCAGTGTTATAAAATTATAGTATAACGAAAAATCAGAAGAATGAGGGAATGAATCATGAGTGATGTATATGCAAAGTTAAAAGAATTAGGTCTGGAACTGCCGAAGGCACCTGCAAAAGGAGGCGTTTACTCATCCTCCAGAATGTTTGCAGGCAATCTCGTTTATATCTCCGGCTGCGGCCCGGTAATCGACGGTCAGGTGGCTGGCAAGGTTGGCAGGGAATTTACAAAGGAAGAGGCGTACGTATTCTCCAGGAATTCCATGTTAAATGTTCTGGCTGTTTTACAGGACCGCATCGGTGATTTAAACAAGGTAAAACAGGTTGTGAAGATCCTGGTTTATGTGGCAAGCGATGATGATTTTTATGAGCAGCCATACGTTGCAAACGGCGGTTCCCAGCTTCTGGTGGATTTATTTGGCGAGGAAGCGGGAGCGCCTACCAGATCTGCAGTAGGCATGAACGTGCTGCCGGGGAATATTCCGGTGGAGACAGAGGCTATTTTCGAAATCGAAGAATAGGTCACAGGAGTACGAGATGGAAGCGGTATATTTGGATGAGAGCAGGACAGATGAAGAGAGGGTGCGGGATCTGGTGTCAAAGATGACGCTGGAGGAAAAGGTATCGCAGCTTCGTTACGATGCCCCGGCGGTAAAACGTCTGGGGATTCCCAGCTATAACTGGTGGAACGAGGCGCTGCACGGAGTGGCCAGAGCCGGAGCGGCTACGGTATTTCCGCAGGCCATCGGATTAGCGGCAATGTTTGATGAGGCGCTTCTGGAGAAAATCGGTGATGTGACCGCTCTCGAGGGGCGGGCAAAATATAACGAGGCGGTGAAGAACGAGGACAGGGGACTCTATAAGGGGATCACCTTCTGGTCTCCCAATATCAATATTTTCCGTGATCCGAGATGGGGGCGTGGACATGAGACGTACGGGGAGGACCCGTGCCTGACAGGACGCATGGGAACAGCCTACATTAAAGGGCTTCAGGGAAATGGGAAGAGGTTTAAGGCGGCTGCCTGCGTGAAGCATTTTGCCGCCCATTCGGGACCGGAAAAGGGACGTCATTCCTTTAACAGTGTGGTGAGTAAAAAGGATCTGGCAGAGACGTATTTTCCGGCGTTTGAGCGTTGCGTGAAGGAGGCCGGAGTCGAAGGCGTGATGGGAGGCTACAACCGTTTGAACGGCGAGGCGGCCTGCGGGAGCCATCATCTGATCACAGAGATTCTGAGGGAAAAATGGGGCTTCGACGGTTATTACGTTTCGGACTGCGGGGCGATCAAAGATTTCCATATGCATCACGGGCTGACGGACACGCCCCAGGAATCGGCGGCTCTGGCGCTTAAGAGCGGCTGTGATTTAAACTGCGGCGCCGTCTATCTTCATGTGATGAGTGCCTATAACCAGGGGCTGGTGTCTGAGGACGATATCGACAGAGCAGTCACCCACTTAATGATGACGAGGATGAGGCTGGGAATGTTTGACCAGCATACGGAATTCGATGAGATTCCGTATGAGGTCAATGACTGTGCCGAGCATCACAGTCTGTCCCTGAAAGCGGCGGAGGAATCCATGGTACTTTTAAAGAATGACGGAATTCTCCCTCTCGATAAGGCGAAGCTTAAGACTGTGGCGGTAATCGGACCCAACAGCGACAGCGAGGAGATTCTGAAGGGCAATTACAACGGCACAGCAACGGAGAAATACACGCTTCTGGAAGGAATACGGGCCGTACTGGGGAAAGATACCAGGATTTTCTGCTCGGAGGGTGCTCATCTTTACCGCGACAATGTGGAAAATCTCGCTGAGGCGGATGACAGGATCAAAGAGGCTGTATCCATGGCAATGCGGAGCGACGTGGTATTTTTATGCCTGGGCTTAAACGGCACACTGGAGGGGGAAGAAGGCGACGCCAACAACAGCTATGCCGGTGCGGACAAGGTGGATTTAAATCTTCCTGAGTCCCAGATGAGACTCTTAAAGGCGGTCTGTGAGACGGGAACTCCGGTGATTCTGCTCCTGTCTACAGGCAGTGCCATGGCGATAAACGAGGCTGATGAACACTGCAGTGCGATTCTGCATGTATGGTATCCCGGACAGATGGGCGGTCTGGCGGCGGCAAGGCTGTTGATGGGAGAAGCGGTGCCTTCGGGCAGACTGCCGGTCACGTTTTACCGGACAACGGAGGAACTGCCGGACTTCACAGACTACAGCATGAAGGGCAGGACATACCGCTACATGGAACATGAGGCGCTGTATCCGTTCGGATATGGCTTGAGCTACGGCGATTTTGAATACAGCAATTTGAAGGCGGAGCAGCTCGAAACGGGACAGGTCAAGCTCTCTGTGGAAATTACGAACCATTCGATGTTTGAATGCGACGAGGTGGCGGAGGTTTACGTCCGGATTACGGATTCGGAACTGGCGGCGCCTGGGGGATCCCTGGCGGACTTTAAGCGGATTCATTTGAAAGCCGGGGAGTCTGCGGCGGCTGCGTTTATCCTTTCTGCCAAAGCGTTTATGGTGGTGAATGAGGAGGGTGAGTTTGTATTTGACGGAAGTGCGGCGGCTGTCATCTGTGGAGGGAGCCAGCCGGACGGCCGCAGTGTTGAACTGACTGGAAAGACTCCTTTAAAATTGGACTTAAAGTTGGAGGACTTGAAATGGTAGAGCAGTACCAGGCCATATTGGCGGCGGAGGCGGCAGAACTGAAAAAACGTCTGCCCGAGGGTAAGCTTGCGGACATGTTCGAACGGTGCTATTTGAATACGATCGACGAGGCGGTAAAAGAACTGGAGGATGGCAGCCTGTTTGTCATAACCGGCGATATTGAGGCCATGTGGCTGAGAGATTCGGCGGCGCAGGTGCATCATTACTTACCCGCCGCGGCCCGGCATGAGGAGATCTATGATCTGATCAGACGGGTCCTTCAAAAACAGGTCTATTATATGAATAAAGATCCTTATGCAAATGCATTTAACGTCACCGCCAACGGACGTCACTATGCGCCGGACCGGTCTGGCCAGACAGACTGGACCTGGGAACGAAAATACGAGGTGGATTCTCTCTGCTTTCCGATTGCGCTGGCCTTTGAACTGTGGAAGACAACAGGGCGTACAGACCATCTGGATCATGCTTTGAAGGGCGCCTGTGAGAAGGTCACAGACCAGTGGGCCGCAGAACAGAACCATGAGGCAGAATCCCATTACCGGTTTGAAAGGGATACGGATAAAGAGACAGAGACTTTAAAACGCTCCGGACTGGGAACGCCGGTTGCCTATACAGGCATGACCTGGTCCGGATTCCGGCCCAGTGATGATGCCTGTACTTATGGATATCTGATTCCATCCAACATGTATGCGGCTGTGGCTCTGGAACAGATGTCTGAGATTGCAGAAACGGTATGGCAGGATTATGCACTGGCCGGCCGGGCAAAGCTTCTTAGCCGGGAGATTCGGGGCGGAATTGAGCGGTACGGAGTCGTGGAGCACGGAAAATATGGGCGTGTCTACGCTTACGAGGCGGACGGATTGGGAAATACACTTTTAATGGATGATGCAGGAATCCCGGGGCTTTTGTCTATGCCGTATTTTGGATACTGTGATGCATCCGATCCGGTATATCAGAATACCAGGAGACTGGCACTCAGCAGTGAAAATCCGTACTACTTTGAAGGAACCAGGCTCACCGGAATTGGAAGCCCCCACACGAAACCAGGTCACGTATGGCCGATGGCTCTGATTATTCAGGCCCTTACAACGGATGACAACGCAGAAATTGACCGCTTGATTCATATGCTGGTGGAGAATGATGCGGGCACGGGATATATTCATGAGAGCATTCATAAGGACGATGAGATGATTTATACAAGGCCCTGGTTTGCATGGGTGAATTCGCTGTTCAGTGAGATGCTGATGAAGAAGGTTATGAAGAAGGTTATGAGATAAAAGGGGATTTGAGGCAGGAAAAGATATAAATATAAATAACAGAGATTGGTATAGAAGAAACAGGCTTGCCTGTCTGGTTGACTGAAAGAAGTCTTCCAGGCGGACAAGCCTGTTTTTATTTATTGGAGTAATCGATAACTCCTGCTTATAATTAAAAATGAGAGAAGGAACGTATGCACACTGATTAATCTAAGTTCTCGCCGTTGGATTCTATTACATTTTTATACCAGAAAAAGGAGTCTTTTTTTAATCGGTCTAGATCACCAGCGCCATCATCATATTTTTTTACGTATACGAATCCATAACGCTTAGCCATTTCACCTGTTGATGCGGAGACAACATCAATCCATCCCCAGGGGGTATACCCCATCAGATCCACACCATCTTTTACTGCTTCTGCCATCTGTCTGATATGCTGTCGTAAATAGTCTATTCTGTAGGTATCATGGATTGATCCGTCTTCTTCCAGCCGATCAAAAGCGCCTAATCCGTTTTCGACTACCATCAATGGTATTTGGTATCGATCATAAATTTCATTCAATGAATAGCGTAATCCTTTCGAGTCTATCTGCCATCCCCAGTCGCTTGATTTTAAGTATGGATTTCTGATACCACCTATTATATTGCCGCCTGCCTGTTCAACTATAGCAGGGTCTGCGGATTCACAAGCACTCATATAGTAGCTGAAGGTATAGAAATCAACTTTACCATCCCTCAAAATTTTATCATCTCCGCTATCTTTTACAATTTGAATATTATTTTCTTCAAAGAAGCGTTTGGCATAACATGGATAATAACCCCGAACCTGAATGTCCGAGCAAAACCAGTTCATATCTCTCATTCGCTTCTGACATAACAAGACATCATCTGGATTACAGGTATTGGGATATTTTGCGGCAAAAATGCTCATATTGCCAATCTTGAAATGAGGATATTTGTCATGAGCGATCTTAACAGCTTTAGCGCTTGCGACAAATTGATGATGGAGTCCCTGATAGCGAATTTGTTTTTCATCCGGAACGTCAGCAATCGGACCGCAATAGCCTTTGACTGTTCCTAATGATAACACGGCTCCCAGCGGCAGTGTACCAGAGTTTATTTCATTGAAGGTCAGCCAATATTTAACTTTGTCCTGATATCGTGCAAATATTGTTTTACAATATCTGATATAGCAGTCAATGACTTCTCTGGAATACCAGCCGTTATATTTTTCGACCAATGCGTATGGAATCTCATAATGAGAGATGGTTACCAGTGGCTCGATGCCTGCATTATTTAACTCATGAAAAACATTATCATAAAATTTTAATCCTTCCTCATTAGGCACTGTTTCAAGGCCTGTAGGATAAATGCGTGACCAGTTAATGGACATACGAAAAACGCGGAATCCCATTTCTTTCGCTAAAGCGATATCTTCTTTAAAATGGTGATAAAAATCAGTGGCTTCCCAGCTTGGATACAATGTTCCTTTTTCCAACACGGGTGTAATTCGTTTGGGACTTGACTGTGATCCACAGGTGCAGTGATCTGAAATAGAAGCTCCTTTGCCACCGATATTCCATGCGCCTTCATACTGGTTGGCAGCAGTTGCACCGCCCCATAAAAATTCATTTTTAAATGTCATGATATATTCACTCCTGATTTTTTATGCATCCTCGTTATATTTCATCAAGTAGGTAACGGCAACTGATACTATGAAAGTAATTAGTAAAATTGCATTTCCAATGACTGCATTGCGAGGATCCTCCTGATTCATCCAACAGGCCCAGATTCCGAGCACAGAAGTAGAGGTATAAACATATAGTTTGGGAACAAAGATACCACACAGGAAGCCGCCTATCGCACAGGAAGAGATCAGACCTAAAATAGATTTTTTATACTTGATTAATACTCCATATAGGATTGGCTCCGTAACGCCGCCTAAAATACATGTAAAAAAATAATTAAGAGTTAGACTCTTATTTTCTTTGCTTTTTAATTTCAACGCCACGCCTAAAGCGATACCAAATACGGCTACATTAGCAACATAGGCCGTATTAAAAAGGAATGGATCATAACCATAGTCATTCATCATGCTCATGGCAAATGCCGATAAACCGCCGTGCATACCCAGAAGAATAATGAATGGCCAGGCAATTGTAATAAGAGTAGCTCCGATAATTCTCGAAAATGAATTAGCAGAAGACAGATACATGAAGAAATTTCCCAGGTAATTGCCAATATAAGTACCCAAAGGGGCACAGATACCTAACATGACAGGAGCCATAATCAGTACTGTCAATAATGGTATTAGTAATGCCTTGGCAGATGAAGGAATATGGTCTTCCAGGAACCCGAGAATATATTTACATACTAATCCTCCCAAGAGTACCGGCAGGAATGAGTTGGAGTAACTGATTATAGGGAAAGACATACCCAGTACATCTAAACTATTCTGAACACCCACCAAGTTGATAAATCCGGGAACGATTATCAGAGTACCCAGATAAATACCGTATATTGGATTGTAGTTAAGTACCTTGCCTGCAACATACCCCAGAAATACCGGAAGGAAATAGAAGAAAGCATCATACATCAGATTGAGCATAACATATAGTCCATTATCCGCTGCTATTACTTTTAAGAAGTCCGGTCCGAGCAAATATGCGATGACTTTACATAGACTGCCTGCTACCATCAGAGGGATAACAGATGTCATCATTGGACTTAGGTAATTCAGCGCCTTATAGCCCAGACTTTTCCAATTCCATTTTCCTCTTTTTTCTAAATCCTGGTCTAAATTTGTATTTATTTTTGCGCTATTTTCAAAATTTCCAATCTTACATAAAGTAGAATATAGTTTATCACTTTCGGCCCCAACGATAACCTGGAATTGTTCCCCCTGCCACTGACTTCCCATTACTCCCTTTATTTTATTGATATCTTCTGCTTTAACAATACTTTTATCCTTTACATTAAACCTCAGTCTTGTAATACAATGCGTGAAATTAGAGACATTTTTTTCACCGCCTACAAGTATCAGGATTTCTTTAGAAAATTCTACATGGTTCATATGTAATCCCCTTCCCAAATATATGAAACCTCACACACAAAACAGCGATCTGCTTTGTGTATGAGGTTTCCGCCCGATTGGTTACAGACCTCTTACTTACACTGATAAATATCATCATTAAATTAATCAATTACATGGAATCCATAAGCTTTAATCACATGATCGTAGGCACCTGTATGTTCGCCCCAGGCAAAAAATAACTTATGCTCATATGGCATCTTTCCTTCATACCAGCTTCCGTATATTTGAGACTGGCCATGCCTTTCAATACGCGGTTCTTTTGTAAAACCTTTCGTTCCCCATTTACCACAGAAATGAATTTCCTTTGGCCCTATATGAAAAATAGCATCTTTATAGACAACAGTACCGTCATCTACATAGGGAAGGTGTACCCAGTCTGCCTCAATTTCTGCATTACTGACGATAATAGGTTCCTCCCCCTCAATCCAGTAGTAACCATTGTTGATACCATTAGATTTATCGTCATATAGGCCTTTTGTAATCATGTAAGCTTCTTCTCTACCGTCTTCTCTGATTCCGTGTCCAACGACATAAATATATGCAGATCCGGCCATTACATCGTCGACGACAGTAGAGGGGGCATAAATTCGGTCGTAGCTGCCTAAGCCCATTACAGGCCGGTTCTCATAAAAACCTGTTAGCATACAGGGCTGCTGAACCTGAAAACGCCCCTTAAACATGTTTCCATAGTCCACGTTAGCGTATTTGAAAGGCTTAAAAGTTAAATCGAGAAAATCTGCTTCTTTTACTGTAAGGGTTCCATCATCGTAATATCGTATTTCCGAATAGGGAAAATCTGTCTGCTGTACATAGCCACCGCAGGGAGTATCTTCAAATCTAACATATTGCTTAGTCACAGGGGTAGTGGGCTGTGCCATCTCATCGTGATGTTTTCCTGATTTTTGATGTGACAGGTAATCATCTCCCAATTCTGTTATTCCGTTGAACCTGATTTTATTTATGTAGGCATGGTGAAAATATACCGGCGGTTTTTGGCTCGTATCCCCATAAGGGAATAAAAATCCATATGGATCCAACATAATTAGCTTTGCTCCCTCATCTAATCTATCTGGATCTAATTCTCTTGGAAAATCAGGTGATGTACCAATTTCACTGAATTTTTTTAACTTAAAGTATTCTGCAGCCATGTTCCTGTTCCTTTCTTAAGTTTTATATTTACAACACTTCGCGCGTTAGTATTGTTAAAATTATTATAAATAAAACCCCACGTACAAAACGGCGATCTGTTTTGTGCATGAGGTTTCTGCCCTATTGGTTACAGTCCTCTCTGGTACACAGACGATTAATGTGCAGCATTAGATATAGTTTTTCCTCATCGGTAAGTTGGATGCCTGTTTCATTTACAAAGTATTTGCTTACTTTTTCCGTACAGACATAGGTAAGAGGTTGGTCTTCCTTTAAAATATGGTACAATTTTCTATTATCAGTAGAAAGAAGTTCTTTGCATTTCCCACGTTTTAAAAGGTAATGCATATGTGAAACAAACCGGGAGTAATTGAAATTTTCTTTATTGATCCTCAATTGATACTCTTCTTCAATGAGTTCAGTTATTTTTTCGATAATCTCGTCATCATTGATTTCTTCCTTACTTTTGAAGTTTTCTTCGGCGTTAATAATGTGTAGTGCAATGTAAGCGGCTTCTTCTTTAGGGAGATAGACATGTAACTGTTTCTTAATCAGCTTTAGCCCATACTTTCCAATTTTCATTTCCTTTTCGAAAAAGAATTCAATATCATTCGTAATTGGAAGCTTTATATTCATATGTTTCTGATAACGCTGTATACAAAAATTTATGTGATCCGCCAATGTAAAGACAATATTGGAACTAATGGAATTATCAATTACAAGTCTCGTATAATCAATGATTTTTGATGAAACATCAATAATTTCCTCTGGAAAGTCATTGATCATTGCTATATAAGCTGAATCTACATCATAATATGTGCGGTTAATCACACCTAAGTCAGTAACCTCTCTGGGAACAGTACCAAAGCCTATTCCTTTCCCTGAGACGATACATTGATTCCCGGCGCTGTCCTCCGCTACAGCAAAATTGTTATTAATGCTTTTTATGATTTTCATAACTATCCTCTAACAATAATATCTCTGGTTTAACAGTCGCTTTAATATGTTCTTTTCTGCTTTTTCTTTTATAAGTATAACCATTACGGGTGGTTCAATTCCTTCAGCGTTTTCTCGTTTGCATTCATACCGAATCGCAGGTTCTAAAGTGAACTAAATTTTCGGTCTGTTATCTGTTTTTTTCCAAAGTTATGTTTATTGGATAAATTATTGTAATTATATTATCGATGTTTTAATACTTAAAAGCCTGCTGTGATTTGGGAAAATCATTTTCTTACCATTTTTTGTAACAAATATAGCAAACCTCTTTATCAATAAAAAAACTCGCGGGAAATAACCGATAGGTTATGCCTCCGCGAGAGTTACATGCTATTCATTAATTACTTTATACCAGAAGTTGGTTTTATTGTCAATTGTTTTTATGATAATTGTACAAAAATATTTCTAAGCCTAAGTCTTACTGAATTTCAAACTCCACCGTCACACGCGCTTCGACGCTTAACTGTCCCGGTTCGACGCTCATGGATGCCGCGCCTGCGGCCATATCTTCAGTGGCTGCATTCTTATAGGTGGAGTAGCGGGCGATCTGGTTGTCGTTATATTCTTCCACATGGACGACCGGCCCCAGTGTGCAGCCGCCCGCTTCCGCGATGGATTCTGCCTTGACTTTGGCAGAGGCGATGGCGTTCTTAAGCGCCTGCTGGTACGTCTCGTCATACTTGCTGGAAAGGTAGGTGACCTGGCTGATGCTGTTAATTCCGGCTTCGACGCTGGAAGATATCAGGGTTCCTGCCTGATCGATCGGAATATCGGACACGGTAATGGTGGTATTCATCTCGTAGCCTGTGATCGTTCTGCCTGAATTCCAGTCGTAAATCGGATCAAGCCCATAGTTGGAGGTCTGAATCGAAGTTTCCGCAATACCGGTACCCTTTAAAAAGCTGATTACATGATCCAAATCTTTGCTGTTCTGTTCCTGGCACGCCTTCGCGTCTGCCGCCTGAGTGGTCACTGAGAAGACCAGCTCCGCCATGTCGGGGACGACCTTTACCTCCTCCGTACTCTGTACGGTGATTACATTATCTTTTACATTTTCTACTTTAATTGTGTCTGGAATGGGAGCGGAAGCGCTGCCCTGTGTGCAGGCCGTAAGGCCTATGGCCGAAACCGCGGCCAGAATAACTGCTGTCTGTGTGAAATGTTTTCTCATAATAAATCTCCTCCTAATTCTGTCGTACCTTCATTTTACACTAAATTCAAGAGTTTACTATTTCTTTTCTCTTAACATTACAGGTCGAATTCTTGAATTATTTCGTCGGTGTGGCACAACCGGATGAACTCCCTGGCAGACGGCGTTAAATACTTATGTTTGTGGTAAATGATAGAAAATTTACGGGAGAGTGAGATACCTTCCACCTTTTTTTCCAGGATAACACCGTTTCTGATGTCATCGGCGACCAGGAGATAGGGGAGAATGGAGATGCCAAGCCCCTCGGCCACCGCCTTGACAATGGCCTGCGTGCTGACGCTCTCCCAGACGGCATTCAAATGAATCTGAAAGCCGGTTAAGAGACTCTCCAATATCTCGCGTCCTCCGCTTCCCGGCTCTCTTAAGATAAAATTGTGCTGCTCCAGTTCCGCCAATGGAACCGCGTCTCTCGATGCAAGAGGATGAGCTTTGCCGCAGATCAGGCAGAGACGGTCGTTCATGAAGGGGTCCCTTACAATTTGAGGAGATTCCGGAATTCCTTCGATCAGTGCAAAATCGATCCTGTTGTTCAAAATACAGTCCTCAATATAAGAAGAGTTATGAACCGATACATTTACATTCATCTCCGGGTGTGTGGTCGTAAACTTCTTTACGAGGCCGGGGAGAAGGAAGTTGCCAATGGTGATGCTGGAACCGATGCGAAGCGTACCCATGTGTTCCCAGTTACGGATTCCCAGCTCCATCTCATCGAACAGAGAGACGATGTGGAGCGCGTAATCGTAGAACATCCTTCCCTGTTCTGTGACGTAGAGCCTTCGTGAGATCCGGTCAAACAGGCGGATTCCGTAGTAATCCTCCAGCTCCCGGATAGCCAGGCTGACGGATGGCTGGGCCAGGTGGAGTTCTTCGGAAGCCCTGGTAATTCCATTGTTCTGATAGACTGATACAAAGATTTTCATATGGCGGAGTGTCATAAAAATACCTCCTTTCGATCTGGCAAATTTGCAATTCATAAGATAAACGTTATATATCTGATATAATAATACTATTTTACTTATTAATCAAGTGGAAATATACTGTTGGTAAGAGGAGGGAAGCAAAATATGAAACGAGAAAAAGGAATTTTATTAAAGCTGTTTATATCCATGATATCGCTTGGAACTTTTACTTTTGGAGGCGGCTACGTTATCGTGACTCTGATGAAAAAGAAATTTGCCGATGAATATCACTGGATTGACGAAAAGGAAATGCTGGATCTGATTGCTATTGCACAGTCCGCACCCGGAGCCATCGCGGTCAACGGTTCCATCGTAGTCGGCTATAAGCTGGCAGGCATACCAGGGATGCTGGTGTCCATACTGGGAACGATACTTCCACCGTTCGTGATCCTGTCCCTGGTCTCGATGTTTTATATCGCATTCCGCGATAACGTCTGGGTCCATTCCATGCTGACGGGAATGCAGGCGGGTGTTGCGGCAGTCATTATCGCCGTGGTAATCGAGATGGGACATGGAATTCTGGTGGAAAAAAACAGGGTGTCCGTACTAATTATGGTAGCGGCCTTCATTCTTACGTTTTTCCTGAACATCAATGTGGTATATGTAGTAATCGGCTGCATCGTATTTGGAGCGGTCAGAACCTGGAGAGCGATGAAGAAGGGGGCGGTACAATGAGTTACATTCAGTTGTTTTTAAGCTTTTTGCAGATTGGAGCATTCAGTTTTGGCGGAGGCTACGCGGCAATGCCGCTGATTCAGAATCAGGTGGTTACGCTGCACCACTGGCTGACGGCGGGGGAATTTAATGATCTGGTTACAATCTCCCAGATGACACCGGGACCGATTGCAGTCAATTCTGCTACCTTTGTGGGGCTTCGTATTGCCGGACTTCCGGGAGCGGTTATAGCAACCGCCGGGTGCATTCTGCCGTCCTGTATTCTGGTGTCGGCTCTGGCATACGTCTATACGAAGTATAAGAAACTCACAATGCTTCAGGGGATTCTGAATACCTTAAGGCCGGCTGTGGTGGCAATGATTGCGACTGCAGGAATGAGCATCATTATCACCTCTTTCTGGGGGGAGGCCGGATTTTCTCTTCCGGCGGTTATATCCGGACTGAAGGTGGACGCGGTACTGATCTTTGCGGCGGCACTGTTTGTGCTTCGCCGGTTTGATATCAATCCCATTTATGTCATGGTACTGGCAGGTGTCTGTCAGACCGTTATTACAGCAGCAGGAGGTATGGTAGGATGAAAATCAGGATTAAAGAATGTGTGGGAAATTCCAGAATTTACGGAGAAGATGGAAGTATGGCAGGAACCATAGAGGGATGGCCCAAGAACGGCCCTGCCCGTGAAATATGTGGGACAGACGGCAATGTCCTTTACCGTGTAAGAAAGGAAAAGGGCGGCTGTCTCATAGAAAACAGGACAAAGCCGCAGATAAAACAGGAAGTTCCAATCTCTTTTCAATATGAGGAGAGGGCGGAGAACAGCGGAAGCGGTAAGGGATATGGAGCAGCGGTTCTGTTTCGTGCGCCGCTGGCCGTGAAGGCGGTGATTCCCCTGGCGGCAGGTGATGTGATGGTACGGCAGAACCGGAAACGGGAAATAGTTCTGGAAGATCAGAACGGACGGATCGGGCGCATTACCCAGATCGCCTCCTTGACAGGACATGAGGTGGAATGGGAGAAAACACTTGATGTATACGAAGCGGCTGTGGTCTTTGTGGTGGCGGAATATATGTATCATGATGATGATATTGACGTGGTGTAGAATCGGGATTCGTGTTTATTAAAAAAACGAGATGAAGCAGTGGTATAGTTTCATTAAAAAAGCTCCTCCGAAGAGTTGTGGCTCTTTGGGGGAGCTTTTGCTCCCTGTGAAGTGAGTTTCTTCCCTACGGCAGATTTTTCCTCTTCAGAACACGCCTCCCCCAGTCTGGCTGCCGGTGCTTGTGCTGTGTCTGACCATTAACCCGCACAGGAACAAGCCACACCGGCCTCGACAGAAATGGAACATGAAACAACTCTTAACTTCAAGCTTTTTCTCAACGTCTCCCTAATCATACAATTCGACGCTTTTACCAACAATCTCCTCTGTGTTTTTAAATAAAAGGAATAATAATTGTGACATGTGCATAAAATTATAAAATATTATTGTGGTATAGTGACAAAAATAGAAAGGGAATTAAAAAAACTCTTGCATCTCCTCGTACACTGTGCTATAGTGAAACCAAGGTTATTGGAAACGTTACCGATACCGTTACCGAGAAGGTTCCCGGTAACAGTTCCAAACGTAACGCAACACATAATATGGTAAGTACCTGCGGCAGAGAACGCAGATACGGAAGGAGGATATATATTATGAAACTAAGAAAACTGGCAGCACTTTCACTGGCAGCCGCTATGGCGGCTGGAACACTGGCTGGATGCTCTTCCAAACCGGCAGAGACGAAACCGGCAGAGACCACAGCGGCTCCGGCTGGCGAGACCACCGAGGCGGCAAAGGCGGAGGACACTACTGCAGCAGCATCCGATGCGAAGGGACAGATCTATTACTTAAACTTTAAGCCTGAGGTTGCGGATGTATGGGTAGAGCTGGCTGAGAAGTACACGGCTGAGACCGGAGTACCGATGAAGGTTCAGACAGCAGCAGCCGGAACGTATGAGCAGACATTAAAATCCGAAGTAGCAAAGAAAGAACCGCCGACACTGTTCCAGATCAATGGACCGATCGGATATAAGTCATGGGCTAAGTACTGCCGTGATTTAAAGGATTCGGATATTTACAGCCATCTGGTTGATAAGAGCATGGCAGTGACAGACGGCGACGGCGTATACGGTATCCCGTATGTAGTAGAAGGCTACGGCATTATTTATAACGATGCGGTTATGCAGAAGTATTTCGCACTGGACGGTGCAAAAGCAAAATCCATGGACGAAATCAAGAATTTCGATACATTGAAGGCAGTTGCCGAGGATATGCAGGCAAGAAAGGCTGATCTGGGCATTGAAGGCGTATTCGCTTCCACATCCTTCGCACCTGGTGAAGACTGGAGATGGCAGACCCACCTTGCAAACCTTCCGATTTATTACGAATACAAAGATGACAATGTAAGCGATAAAGATGCGATCGACTTCAAGTATTCCGATAATTTCAAGAACATTTTCGACTTATATTTAAATAATTCCTGCACAGATCCGAAGATGGTAGGTGCCAAGACCGTAGAGGACTCCATGGCTGAGTTCGCACTGGGCAAGGTTGCCATGGTTCAGAACGGTAACTGGGGATGGAGCCAGGTAGCAGGCGTAGAAGGTAATACCGTGAAGGAAGAAGATGTTAAGTTCCTTCCGATCTATACAGGCGTAGCAGGCGAAGAGAAACAGGGCTTATGTATCGGTACAGAGAACTTCTTCTCCATCAACAGCCAGGCCAAGGAAGAAGATCAGCAGGCATCTCTTGACTTCTTAACATGGCTCTTCAGCTCTGATACAGGAAAAGACTATGTGACAAACAAGTTAGGCTTTATCGCTCCGTTTGATACATTCACAGCAGACGAGAAGCCAACCGACCCGCTGGCAAAAGAAGTTGACAGATACATGAGCAATACCGATTTATACTCCGTATCCTGGAACTTCACATCATTCCCGAGCCAGACCTTTAAGGATAACTTTGGCGCATCCCTGTTACAGTACGCTCAGGGCGGAAAAGAATGGCAGGCCGTTGTGGACGACATGAAGGCCGACTGGGCTAATGAAAAAGCGATGACCAAATAAGACTAAGGCAACAGACATGAGATGGGTGAGCGTAAGGGAACTTCCTCACCCATTTCTTTACTTATCACGGTGACTCGTGCGCGAAGCGTGCGGGTGATCGTCAATAGCTAAGAATCAGTATGAATGTTCAAGGAGGGTGCGCCATGCAAAAATCCATCAAACGGTATTTTCCGATTTTTGTGCTGCCGACGCTGATTGCATTTATCATTGCATTCCTGTATCCGTTTATCATGGGTATTTATCTTTCATTTACGGAATTTACCACGGTAAAGGATGCGACGTGGGTAGGCATTAGCAACTATAAAAAGATATTTCTGGACCAGAACTTTTTAAACGCATTGGTATTCACTGTGAAATTTACCATAGTGTCCGTTGTTACAATTAATGTGTTTGGATTTTTGATGGCGTATGCTCTGACAAGAGGAATCAAGGGGACGAATTTATTCAGAACCGTGTTCTTCATGCCTAACTTAATCGGCGGTATCGTTCTGGGCTATATCTGGCAGCTGTTATTAAACGGTATTTTGGCGAAGTTCGGTGTTACGCTGTCCTTCGATGCGAAATACGGCTTCTGGGGTCTTGTTATCCTGATGAACTGGCAGCTCATCGGATATATGATGATCATCTATATCGCTGGCCTTCAGAACGTTTCTCCGGACCTGATCGAAGCGGCCAAGATTGACGGAGCTACGAAGACACAGACGCTGCGGCGTATTATTATCCCGATGGTTATGCCATCTCTTACGATCTGTCTCTTCTTAACCCTGACCAATTCCTTTAAGCTGTTTGACCAGAACCTGGCTCTTACTGCGGGAGGACCGGGCAGACAGACCAGTATGCTGGCACTGGATATCTACAGCACGTTTTACGGCAGAGTCGGCTGGGAAGGCGTCGGTCAGGCGAAGGCGGTTGTCTTCTTCCTGATGGTGGCGATTATCTCTCTGACACAGCTGTATCTGACAAGACGTAAGGAGGTGGAAAACTGATGAGCGGGAAAGCTAAAACAGTGGAAAATCAGCAGATGGAAGTCAGCAAATCGACTGGCGCTGTGATGACGGCGTTCTTCGGCGTACTTTCACTCGCATTTCTGTTTCCCATTTTCCTGGTACTGGTGAACTCCTTTAAGAGCAAGCTCTACATCAGCGACGCGCCGTTCCAGTTTCCCAAAGTGGGAACGTATGTGGGCCTTACAAACTATTTTGAAGGCGTAAGGAAGACCGGATTTTTCCCGGCGTTCGGACGGTCTCTGTTTATTACGGTGTGTTCCGTGGCGGTAATTGTGCTGTTCACCTCCATGACCGCGTGGTACATTACGAGAGTAAAATCGAAATTTAACAGTATTCTCTATTATGTTTTTGTGTTTGCCATGATCGTGCCGTTCCAGATGGTCATGTTTACCATGTCCAAAACGGCCAATGACTTATATTTAAATTCCATGTATGGACTTGTTCTGCTGTACCTGGGATTCGGGGCGGGGCAGGCGGTGTTCCTGTTCTGCGGATTCGTAAAGGCGATTCCTCTGGAGATCGAAGAAGCGGCCATGATTGACGGTTGTTCTCCCATTCAGACTTACTTTAATGTGGTATTTCCGATGCTCCGGCCAACCGCTGTTACAGTAGCAATCTTAAATGCCATGTGGATTTGGAACGATTATCTGCTTCCGAGCTTGATTCTTCCACAGGAAAAGGGTACAATACCCATGGTTATCCAGAACTTAAAGGGCGGCTACGGTTCTATCGACATGGGAGCCATGATGGCCATGCTGGTTCTGGCGATTGTGCCAATTATTATTTTCTATTTAAGCTGTCAGAAATACATCATCAAGGGTGTGGCTGCCGGCGCAGTAAAAGGATAAGGATAAAGGAGACACACGATGCGGGAATGTGGTATGTTGCTTCCGGTTGCCAGTCTGCCGTCAAAGTACGGAATCGGAGCATTTTCTAAAGAGGCATATGAATTTATTGATACATTGAAAGAGGCGGGGCAGCATTACTGGCAGATTCTGCCATTGGGACCGACCAGCTACGGAGACTCGCCCTACCAGTCATTTTCTGCTTTTGCAGGCAATCCCTATTTCATCGATCTCGACAGGCTGGTGGAGGAAGGTCTCCTTACAGAAGAGGAATGTGACGCCGCGGATTTCGGAGATAATCCGAGGGATATTGATTATGGAAAGATCTATTTTAACCGTTTTCCACTGCTTCGCAGGGCGTATGAGCGCTGGCTGAAGGACGGACACACAGTGGCCGAGGCCAGGGAGAAGCTCTGGCCGGAGACCGTAGAATACAGCTTTTATATGGCGGTTAAGAACCATTATAAGGGAAAGAGCTGGACGGAGTGGGATGAGGATATCCGCCTCCAGAAGCGGGAAGCTATGGAACAGCTCCAGTATGAACTGGCGGATGAAGCGGGATTTTACGCCTTCCTTCAGATGAAGTTTGAAGAACAGTGGAGCGCGCTGAAATCTTACGCGAATGAAAAAGGAATCCGTATCATTGGAGATATTCCCATCTATGTGGCTTTGGACAGCGCGGATACGTGGTACCATCCGGAGCTGTTTCAGTTTGATGAGAACAGGATGCCGGTGGCGGTAGCAGGATGCCCTCCTGATGGATTTTCAGCCACAGGACAACTTTGGGGGAATCCGCTGTACCAGTGGGAGTACCATGGTAAAACCGGATATCAGTGGTGGATGAGGCGTATGGAATACAGTTTCCGCATGTATGACGTGGTGCGTGTGGATCATTTCCGGGGCTTCGATGAATACTATTCCATACCGGCCGGGAGTGAAACTGCCATTCATGGAACCTGGGAAAAGGGACCAGGAATTGAGGTTTTCCAGAAAATGCAGGAAAAGTTTGGTAAACTCGATATTATTGCGGAAGATCTTGGATTTTTAACGCCATCTGTGTTAAAATTAGTAAAAGATACGGGATTTCCAGGAATGAAGGTTCTGGAATTCGCGTTCGATTCCAGAGAGGAAAGCGATTATCTGCCGCATAACTATACGACTAACTGTGTTGTTTATACGGGGACTCACGATAACAATACCATCCGCGGATGGTATGAGGAGATGGACGAGGCCGACAGACAGCTTTCCGTGGATTACATGAACAATGCACACACACCCGGGGACGAGATTCACTGGGATTTCGTACGCCTTGCACTGTCGAGTGTAGCGAAGCTTGCAGTGATACCGGTTCAGGACTATTTAGGGCTTGGAGGGGAAGCGAGGATTAACACGCCTTCCACTCTGGGGGAGAACTGGAGATGGCGCATGCTTTCCGGGGAAATAACTGACGAGATCGCGGTAAAGTGCCGGAAGATGGCAAAGCTTTACGGCAGGGTATGACAGGGGATGAGTATTTCTTATGGATTCTATCAATATTAAGGACATAGCCAGAATCTGCGGGGTTGGCGTAAGTACGGTATCACGTGCTATTAATAATCATCCGGATATCAATCCGGAGACGAAGAACATGATTATGCAGGCGATTAAGGAACATAATTATATTCCTAATAACAGTGCCCGGAATTTAAAACGCACGGATTCGAAGGCCATTGCGGTTTTAATCAAGGGAATCAGCAATCCGTTCTTCAACAAGATGATCCGCGTTTTTGAAGAGGAAATCCAGAAGAAGAAATACTTGTTTATCATGCAGCGTGTGGACGCCAGTGAGGATGAGGTGGACGTGGCGCTGGAACTGATTAAGGAAAAGAAGCCGAGAGGAATCGTGTTCCTGGGCGGATTTTTCTCACACAGCAGGGAGAAGCTGGAGCAGCTGACGGTTCCCTTCGTGCTGAGCACCATCGGAATGACGGATTCTCTGGAGGAATCTTCCTCCTACTCCTGGGTTTCCGTGGATGACTACGCGGAGAGCTACAAGATGACGGATTATTTATGTAAACTTGGACATAAAAAAATCCTGATTCTGGCGGCAACACAGGATGACGAGAGTATCGGAAGACTGCGTCTTGAAGGATATAAGAAGGCTCTGACAGACAATGGGATCGAGCCTGATGAGGAGCTGTGTGTGTTCTCTGATGCAGGCAGGGACTGTTATACCATGGATTACGGATTTATGTCTATGAGCCGGATTCTGAGGGAGAAAAAAGTGGATTTTACGGCGGTCTACGCAATATCGGACAGCATCGCCATAGGAGCCTGCAAGGCGATTACCGAGTGCGGCGGGAAGATTCCGGAAGATTATTCCGTGGCCGGATTCGACGGGCTCGATATCGCTCATTACTACAATCCGACGCTGACGACCATAAGACAGCCGGTGGAGGAGATGGCCGAAAGCACTATAAAGATTCTGTTTGATGTAATACGCGGGAAGGCGGGCCATCAGAAACGGGTGTTTAAGGGTGAACTGGTGGAGGGAGAGTCGACCAGGAGAGTTAAAACCGGTAAGGAATGAGTTATATATTTTTCGTGTTTTTTTGCAGAGGAGACCGCTGTTTTTGCGGCTCCTCTGTTTTTATTTCATAGGAAAGTTCACCCTATGAAATAAAAACCCTCCGGGGGATGCGCACTCCGCGCTAAGGAAGTATGGCCGCTGAAGCGACCGCGCTCCGGCGCGAGAGTCCGGCGAGCCGGACTCTTTCTTATTGGTATAATAAAAATATGCCATGATTGGATCAGCCGCCCAGCCGCCTTTTCAGGAGTTCCAGATACGGCTCATTTATCTGACAGTTTTCGAGGGCGAAGGACTTCATGATTCTGGCAATGTCCTCTGCGGAACAGGATTCAAATACCTTGGCATACTCGGGCTGCAGGACTCCGGCGCAGAAACCGGTGAGCAGGGCGTAGTTCATGCATTTTTGGAAGGTGCCGAAGGTATAGTTCGGGGACTCGCTAAGAAGTGACATGACGTAGCGGGTGAACTGTCCGGTAACCTCCTTGCCGGGGCAGGCACTTCGCCAGGCTGTGAAGTTCTCTGCTCCTAGCAGGCCTTTCATGCGCTGGACATCGGCGACCGCTTTCATGTACTCGCTCCCGGGATTCAGTGTGACCCAGCCCATAGTACCGCAATCCTTATACGTCCATGTGGTCCAGTGAAGCCCCAGTTCATTGAAGGCCCGGAGCTGGTCGTCCATGGAGGCCAGACGGTAAGGGATATCTTCGCTTCCCGTGCAGTATTGGGAACCGAATTCGCCTACCCACAACGGAACCTGGTAGGTCTCGGAAAACTGCCAGCCTTCCGTCTCCTTTATATGGCGGAGCTGCTGTTCGTAATCCCAGTAGCAGCCGGCCTCGACGCGGTCGTTGTGAAGCGTCTCATATTGGCCGGGATAGGCACCGGGACCGAAGCTGGAGACGATATAATCGTGGGAGGAGTATACCAGATTATCGTCAAACGGAGCCTCCAGGCCGGAGAAATTATGGCCGTAGGAGTCGCCTTCTATGAAGATTATGTGGCGCTTGTCAATTTCTCTGATCCGGTCAACCGCAGTGTGGATGATGCGGTTAAAGGCCGGATAATCGGAGGTAAAGTTTTCGTACATATTAAAAGGATAATCGCCGCTGCGGCAGCTGGAGCTTGGCTCGTTGAGAAGTTCATAGCCAGCCACGGCCGGACAGTCTTTGAAACGGGATGCGATTTCCTGCATCAGGGCGTAGTATCGCCTCTGGTAACAGGCATCGGTCCAGAACAGGGAGATTCCGCGGTCGTTGTCGCTGTGCCAGTGGGTGTTCTGCCAGCCCTGAACCGCGTGCATGTCAAAAATGACGTAAAGTCCGTGCTTTTCGCAGAGATCTACGGTCTTTCGGAGAAGGCGGAATCCCTCTTCCCTGTAGACAAAGGGGGCATCGTCGGTTTCGAAGTGCCGGTAGTTCAGCGCCAGACGCACGACCGTAGCGCCAGTGGAGGCTATAAAGGCCAGGTCATCCTCCGACAGGAAATTGCGAATCATTTCCTGAAAGAAGTAATTTCCGTTCTCTTCTCCCAGTCTTTTTTTCATATGCTCGCGAAGCGAGATCTCGGTTCCGGGGAAACCGTTGATGAAATTCTCCATGTTCATCCAGCCGCCTACACAGGTACCTCTCAAGTAAACGGGCGTTCCGGATTCTGTTATAATACTCTTTCCCCTGGTTTTAAGGAATTCCATACAGTATAACTCCTTTCTGAAATCAAATATTTATCTAATTTTACTATAATGGTACGAAGCGTACAAGATGAAAAAACATAAACATTGACAAAAATAGAAAAGATAATTGCTTGAAAATGGAAAATGTTGATAAAAAATCATACTTATTTTTTCTGGGGTGATGTGCTAAGATGCAATTATGTTACTGTTAGTGACCAGTAACGCAATTATAAAGTTCAGATGACGCCGGCGCCGGCAGCAGGACTTGTAAATGAAAAAATGGAGGAGTTTATCATGAGGTTAAAAAAGTATTTGGGGATTTTACTGAGCGGAATAATGGTACTTTCCATGGCGGCCTGCGCCGGAACGGATAAAGGGCAGACGGCGGCACCGGAGAGCGGACAGACGGAGGCTGCAAAGCAGCAGACAAAACAGGAGCAGACAAAAGCGGAAGCCGGAAACGGCGATATCACCAAGGTTACCATGTGGTCCAACGACCAGCATGATCAGGCAGTTTATGAGGAAAGAATTAAAGAGTTTAATGAGACCATCGGAAAGGAAAAAGGGATTTCCGTGGAGTACACAGTTTATGGAAGTGATTACTATACGACTCTCGATGTGGCTGTGACTGCCGGAGAGGGGCCGGATATTTTCAAGTGTAATAAGATTGGTAATTACGCGGAGGCCGGATACATTATGCCGTGGGAGGATGAAGCCGGATTAAAGGGGCTGGTTGACCGCTTTGCGGAGTATAACGCTCCTGGATACGGGGAATTCGGTCAAAAGACGTATTCCATACCGTTCCGTGTGACAACGTATGGTATCGCATGCAATATGGACATCTTCAACAAATACGGGCTTAAGACTCCGGAGACGTGGGATGAGATGAGGGCGTGCGCGAAGGCAATTACCGAGGGGAGCAAGGAGCAGGCGTACGGATACGCGCTGGCTATGGGATACGGATCTTATAACTATTTCTATTTGAACTTGCCAAACGCGGCCAGTGTAGGCGATGAGTATTTTAATCACACAACGGGACGGTATGATTTTGAGTCGCTCGGCGGTTTCTTTGGCCATCTTCAGGGAATCATCGACGACAAGAGCATGTTCCCGGGCTTTGAGACTATGGATGGGGATACGGCAAGAGCGCAGTTTTCGGCGGGCAATGTGGGTATGATCGGTGTCATGTCTTCGGACGTTACGACGTTTAAAAACCAGTTCCCCTGTGATTTTGAGTGGGAAGTTATTCCATATCCGGTTCAGGATGCGTCAAACCGCTACAAAGAGCCAATCGGAGTATCCATGTCCTATGTCATCAATTCCAAAGCGTCGAAGGGCGGGTATGCGGACAAGGTTGCGGAGTTTATGAATTACCTGTATTCCGATGAGGTGTTTGTGGCTACAAATGAGGCACAGGTAGATATCAGCGTTCTGGGAGACGAGATTACCAGCAAGTCTAAGGTGGACGGCCTGGATCCCAACTGGATCAGATTCTCAGATATGGATGTATACTGCATCAAATATCCGAATCCGGATGGAGATTTATCCATTGAAGGCGACAGTTATCAGGACGTTTACAATAAGATTCTGACCGGTATTGTCACGGATGTGGACGGTGCGCTGAAGGATTTGACAGAACGCTATAATAAGGCCCTGGATGAGGCGGTTGCCTCCGGTAAGGTGAATATTAATGATTATATTGACCCGAATATTGCTGAAAAAATGAAATGGGGAAAGTAATATGAAAAAACTGCATTCCGCAAACAAGATCCAGGAAATCCTGATGATTACGCCTATGACGATCGGCTTTCTCCTGTTTTCCGTCTATCCGATTATCTGGGTGCTTCGATGGTCATTTTTCAAGTATAACGGATACAGTGAGCCGTTTTTTGTGGGGCTGGGCAACTTTATCAGGGTGTTCAGCCGGGATCCGGCATACTGGAATTCACTGAAAAATACATTTTTGATTGCCGGCATGAAGATGATATTTGAGATTCCGCTGGCACTGGTTCTGGCGGTGCTGCTGAATAATAAGATTAAGGGAAGCTCCTTCTTCCGGGTGGTATTTTTCCTGCCCTCCGTGTTCAGTATTGCGGTTGTGGGACTGATCTTCTCGATCCTGTTTGGCGCCTACAACGGAATTGTCAATGCGATACTCAAAAACATCGGACTGATTACTCAAAATATCAGCTGGTTCAGCGACAAGGGGCACGCCATGTTCGTGATTATCCTGGTGTCGCTGTGGACGACCTTCGGGCTGAATATGATCTACTTCCTGATGGGTCTTCAGAATATTTCCAAGTCGCTGTATGAATGCGCGTCGATTGACGGAGCCAATGAAGTACAGCAGTTCTTTTACATCACCATGCCCCTGGTGGCGCCGATCCTGCAGCTGGTACTCATGTTAAGCGTGCTGGGAACCATGAAAATGACGGACTTGATTCTGGTGCTGACGAATGGAGCGCCGGGAGGTTCCACCGAGGTGGTCATGACGTACATATTTAAGTATTTCTTCTCCTATGGGGAGAGTGCCGCCATGGAAGTGCAGTTCGGCTACGCTTCCTCCATGGCAGTCGTCACGGCAGTGATCCTGGGAATTGTTACACTGATTTATTTAAAGGTATCTAAGAAAATGCAGGAAGTGGAAGAATAGGAGGCGCTATGAGAACAGTCAGTAAGAGTATCTGGAAAATAGTGATCTACGCGTTTCTCCTGGTGATCGCCGTGTTTGCTCTGTTTCCGGTTATCTATATTTTACTCAGCTCCTTTAAGTCCAATAAGGAGATTCTGGTAGGGGGACTCGGCATCCTTCCGACGGAGTGGCATTTTGAAAACTATATACAGGCCTGGAAGCTGGCGGATTTCGGAAGGCTGACCTTTAACAGCATTTTCTATGCGGTTGTGGTGGTGGGCGGCTGTGTCGTTACGTCGATTACGGCCGGATACGTATTTGCCAGAGGGACGACCCGGTTCTCCAAAGTGGTGAATACCATGGTGCTCTGCTCCATGTTCGTATCCATCGGGACACTGTCGCTCTATCCGCAGCTCAGTCTGGCCAAGGTATTCGGGCTCAGCGGGACGCTGTGGGGGCCGATTATCATCCGCGTGTTTGGCATGAACGCGACACAGGTGTTTATCGCTACCGGCTTTGTGCGGCAGATATCCAGGGAGATCGACGAGGCAGCGCAGATTGACGGATGCGGCTTCTTTAAGATATTCTGGAGAATCATTTTTCCGCTTTGCAAGCCGCTGGTGGCGACGACAGGCCTGGTGGCATTTCGGACGGCCTGGAGCGACTACCTTCTGCCTTACGTATTTACCATTGCTGCAAAGGACAAATGGCCGCTGGTAGTAGGTGTTGTCAGCCTGAAGTCCAGCGGCGAGGCGGTGTCCTCCTGGAACCTGATGCTGGCGGGAATAAGTATTTCCATTTTACCGATGCTTATCGTATACTTATTCTTAAACAAGTATTTTATTTCAGGTCTGACGGAGGGCTCCGTGAAAGGATAGCGGTCTTTTTCAGACGGACGGGAGTGGGGGAAAGAGTATGTTCTATACAATCGGTTTACTGGTGGCGTTTTCTGTTATACTGCTGATCTTTGACCATAAGAGCAGGTATTCCTATTTATTTGTTCTTATGGCAACAGGGGCGACACTGGCCTTCTTTTCCATCATTCTCCATATCAATATGTTTGCCAGTTACGGGGAATATTACGGCGGAAGTATTTATTACCGGCTGGATTATATGATCTATAAGGTGATAACCGCCAGGCTGGCGCTTCCCATCGTCATGAACATCCGGCTCATGAACGTGGGGATCGCCCTGTTCCTTCTGGCTGAGACGATTTTTAACTATGAGTTTCAGAAAAACCTGGGGAGAGGGGAGCCGAAAACGGAAAAGAAGAACGGTAGGATGCGGCCGCGCTCCGGCGCACGATTCCGGCATGCCGGGCTCTTTATTCTGGTCCCCCTTCTCTCCCTGATTCTTTATGATCCGGTGACTTCCACAAAAATGTATATTTTGTACCATATCAGCGGGAATAAGCCGCTTGTGTACGCTCTGTTCTGTTTTATAAATGTTGTCTTTAAGCTGGTGGTTCTGCTGTTGCTGCTGCGTCCCATCTGTGTTCTGATCCGGTATGTGATGGTGACGTCAGTGCGGTTTTTGCGCAAACGGATACTCCTGTTTTCCATGGGGCTTCTGCTTGCCGACGCAATCTTTTATGTGTTCTTTTATATCGGGCCGTTCAGCGTGTCTGTGGATAAGGTAATCCGCAGCGGTTTCTGGATTTTTGAAAATGTCCAGGCCCGGATTCAGAAGGTCTATTTGACCGCCCCGTCGCTGGTACTGGTGGTGATTTCCTTCTGTATGTTTATCCTGCTGAGTTTCCGGATGGACATGTCGGCAACGCCATTTGTGAAGCGGAAGATCCAGAAAAATTTAAACATTATGAACGAGGTGCTGGGAGAAACGCTTCATTCTCAGAAAAATCTCTTCTTTTCCCAGCAGATTCTAATCACGAAGATCGAAAATAAGGTGGAGGATAAGGAGGCGATACCGGAAATCGGGCGTATGAGAAAGCTGATCGACGAGTCGCTGGGGCGGACGACGCAGATGCTGGATGAATTGAAAGAGATTAAGTACCACTACTTAAATAACAGCGTTACCAGCATCATCGATGAGGCGTTGAATGAGGTTACGCTGCCTTCTTACATCACGGTGGAGTGGAACAGTGAGGGGTACGAGGATATCTGCGGAATGTACGACCGGTATCATCTGTGCAAGGCGCTTGTTAATATTTTGAATAATTCGGTGGAAGCTATTGAACAGTCGGGAAAGGAAGAGGGGAAAATTACAATCCGGCTGGAATTTCTGTTCCGGTGGCTGATTATCATGATCCAGGATAATGGGAAAGGAATCCGTTTCCGTGACCGCGGCCGCGTATTTTCGCCGCACTATTCCGGAAAACAGGGGAAGATGAACTGGGGGTTGGGTCTTCCTTACGTATACAAGGTGATCAGGGCACATCTGGGGCAGATTAAGATTGACAGCAGATACGGAGTGTATACGTCGGTGTTTCTTCTCCTGCCCATGAGCAGGGAGGAGAAGGCTGGTCCTGCATTGCATAATGCAGTGCCAGTGCCTCCGAAGGCATTGGCGCCTGGAGACACCAAGTAAAAGGGGGAGGAAAATGGAGAAGATCAAGCTGGTCATAGCGGATGATATGGAGGAGATCAGAATTCATCTGGCGGAGGAGATTGCTGCCCACTCGGACGATATCGTGGTGGTGGGACAGGCGGCTACCGGTCATGAGGCATTTATTATGGCGGAACGGCTGCTTCCCTCTGTTGTTCTCATGGATATTCAAATGGAGACCAGAACCTCCGGCATTACGGCAATCGGCAAAATCCACGAGCGTTATCCGGGGGTGAAATGCATCGCGCTGACCATTCATGAGGACGAAGAATTTATATTTCAGGCATATCTGGCCGGAGCAGTCGATTATATCATAAAGACCAGCTCGATTGAAAAGATAGTCAAATCCATTCACGATGTGATTGACAATAAGCTTCTGGTCCGACCGGAGGTGGCGAAGAAACTGATCGACGGGTACCAGAGAGTCTACGAGAAGCAGAGCCGGTTAAAGGAGACCTTTCAGGTCATGCTTCTTATTAATACGACGGAATATGAGATCCTGAAAATGGTGTATGAAGGTTTTACTTATAAGGACATTGCATCAAAGCGATTCGTGGAGGAAACCACGATACGGTCCCAGGTCAACCATATCTTAAAGAAATTTGGCAAGAAGCGGATGAAGGATGTGGTGGCACAGTTAAGGGAACTGAATATTTTTGACGAGTGATTTTACTAATAGAAATGGGGATGGATAACGATGGAATACAATATATTTGGCAGGACTGGCATGAAGGTGTCGGATATCGGATTCGGCGCCTGGGCGATTGGCGGAAAAGGCTGGGGTGATGGAAGCAGCGACAGGGATGCGGTCGAAGCTTTAAATGTTTCATGGGAAAAGGGAGTCAACTTATACGATACATGCGACGCCTATGGAGATGGGCACAGCGAAATACTGATTGGAGAGTTTTTGAAGGGACGAAGAGAGGCGTCCGTTATCGTGACCAAGGGCGGTACGAACTACCGTCTGCCGGAACGCAGCAAGAATTTTAACAGAGATTATCTCATGATGTGTCTGGAGGAGAGTCTGGGACGGCTTCAGACGGATTATGTGGATGTTTATCTCCTGCATGTCCCGGATGCGGATTGGCAGGACAGAGCCGCGGTACTGGAGACGCTGAAAGAGATGAAGCAGTCAGGAAAGGTGCGGTTTGCAGGACTGGCGATGTGGGGAGCAGGAGATACGATGCACGCTCTGGAACGCGACCATGACCGCGTGATCGATGTGCTGGAATGCCCGTTTAATATCCTGAACAAATCCAATCTGGAGGTCGTGAAGCTGGCAAAGGAGCGGAATATCGCGGTGATGACCAGTCAGCCGCTGGCCAGCGGAATACTGACTGGAAAGTACCGGGAAGGCGCCCGTTTTGCGGAAGGCGACAACCGGAGAGGATTCTGGTCAGAGGAACGTTTTGAGGCGGTAAGACCGGATATGGAGATTGTGGAGGCGTGTACCGCGGAGACGGGGCTCTCCATGGGGCATCTGGCGCTGGCGTATAATATGACGTATCCGGGTATCAGCTGTGTGATTCCGGGAGCGAAAAATGCGGCCCAGGCCCTGGATAACGCAGCGGCCACAGGACTGCGTTTAAGCAGTGAGATTATGGAGCGCTTAAGCAGTACAAAAGGCTTTGTTTTTTAGTCTGGTGCCGCAAAAGGCCTGAGGGAGACTGTCATGAAGAAAATAATTTTGCGGGAGGGCTGGCTCCTGAAGCGCTTTCCCGCGGGAACGGAGTATCGACCGGAGGAGTTGGAAGCAGCTTTTAGAGCGCCTGGCAGCGGGAAGGACCGCAGCTTTTCAGTCAGGGATTTTCCAGAGCAGGTACACGATGTGCTCCTGGATTACGGCGTGATAGAGAACCCCAATGAGACGGGGATTAACCGTGATTTGTGGATTGATGAGTACGACTGGGTATACCGGCTTGAATTTACCGGCGGTACGTTTGCGGGAGCGGGGGGATCAGTTTATCTCACTTTGGAGGGAACAGATACCTTTGCTTCGGTCTATTTAAATGGAACGTTAGTTGGCACATGCTGCGATGCATTTCTGGATTACCGGTTTCCGGTGGACGGAGTGAAGGCGGAAGAAAATGTGCTGCTTATCTGGTTCCGGTCTGCAAAGGAAAAAGTGAATGGGGTCAGGCTTCCAAAACGGTATGAGGGGCGTGTCCCCGCTATCTCCGCAGTGCGGGCATTCCGCTCCGGTTTTCATGAGTACTGCGGCCCGGTTCCGAGCCTGATCCGGTGCGGTATCTATGGTGATGTGACTCTGGCGCGGGAAGATCCCCTTCTGTTTGATGAGGTGACGGCGGACAGCAGGCTTTCTGAAGACGGGGAAACAGGTATGGTTACGGTAACAGCCTCTTTTCTGGGGGATTTGGAGGAGTACCGGGGAGAACTGCTGCGGGCCAGGATTCTTGATGGGGACGGCTGTGTGAAAGCGGAGGAAATACGGCCAGTCATGAAGCAGTCTGAGACTGTGGAACTCATGGTAGCGCATCCAAAACTCTGGTGGCCGTGGACAATGGGCGAACCGTCGGTATACCGGCTGGAGCTTACGTGCGGCAGCGGGACAGCGGATTTATGCAGCAGCGGGACAGTGGATTCTGTGGAAAAGGTGATCGGATTCCGCAGAATATCCATGGTGGGAGATATGGATTTCCAGATCAATGGAAAGCCGCTTAAGCTGTGGGGGGTCAATCTCGTCCACCCTGATACACGGAGCAACCGTTACCGCCCGGAGGTGATGGAGCGTCTGTTTAATCTGGCGGAGCTGGGGAATTTCAATATTCTGCGGGTCTGGGGGGAGAGCGAACGTTATCCTGAGGCATTTTATGAGGAGTGTGATAAACGGGGGATACTTATCTGGCAGGATTTTTATCTCTGCTATTCGGCATACCCGGAGGAACCGGAGTTTCTGGAACTCTGCCGCAGAGAGGCAGAGCAGATGACGAGACGGTTAAAATCCCATCCGTCCATACTTCTCTGGTGCGGCGGTAATGAGACGCTCTTATCGAGAGATTATGATAATCCCGGCGGTCCCTGTTTTGGTGAGGAGATCGTTTGCCGTGTATTTCCCCAAGTATGTGCGGAGCAGGACACGGATCGGTACTACCACCCGTCTTCTCCGTGCGGCGGGGACTTTGCCAATGATCCTTCCGCGGGAGATACTCATGGCTACACCCATCTCTGGTTTGTGCCAGGGAGGGAATTCCCCGTTTTCTTAAGTGAAAACTGCCGGGTCTCTACACCATCCATGAAGTCCATGAGACGGATGATGAAGCCGGAGGAACTCTGGCCCCCGGGATATACGGGGCGTGTTAGCCGGAGGCAAAGAAAAGAGTGGCCGGAAAGCTGGGAGCTTCATAATACGAATCAGGGCGTTATAAAGCTTGGACCTGTGGAACATTATTATGACGCGGGGACGGCAGAGGAACTGGTCTATCGGATTGGCGCCGCTCATGCGGAGTATATTCACGGGCAGGTATGCCGGTTTCGCAGGGGCTTCCGGGGAGATGAAGCGTCTTCCACCGGCACAGTCAGGAGGACGAAGGGCCATATACTCTGGAAATTTAACAATAACAGCAATATCATTTCCTATGGAATTGTGGACTACTATCAGGAGCCCTACTATCCCTATTACGAGCTGAAACGGTGTTACTCGCCATTTCTTGTGTCGTGTGAGCTGGGGGATCATGGGTACATCTGGGTGACGAATGATACGGGGGGCGCCGTAAGCGGACGTCTGGAAATATTTCTGTTTGACATAGTAAAGAATGAACGGCAGGCGGTATTTTATGAGGACTTTCAGGCGGAACCGGATGAATCGAAACCGGTCTGTACGATTGACCAGTTTGGTCAGTTCAAAAAAAGCAATCTGGTCTGTGCTGTCGCATATTCCGAGGAAGGCAAAATTCTGGGAATGTGTGCGGAGCCGTGTGAGATTGAACGAAGAATGGAGTACCCGGAACATACGGGGCTTCAGATCAGGCAGGAGGGAGATGACCTTGTCATCACTGCGAGCCGGTTTGCCAGATGCGTAGAACTGACCGGGGATGAGGACGGCGATGAATTTGGCTGGCTGTTTGAGGACAATTACTTCGATTTGCTCCCCGGAATGGAAAAGAGAATCCGGGTTCTGGGGCGCCATGAGAGGGGAACGGTGAAGGCGAAAGCCATCTATGATGACGATGAGGGGAAAACAGAATATCAATCTTTGGGGTTAAAATGGAACGGTTTATTTAAGTAAATTTTACCGTAAAATAAAGTAAATGGCAAGCGAAAATTTTGGAGACTATTATTGTATCATTAGTTGGAAAAGAGAGGAGGCTAAGTGGAGATCACGAAAGAGTCAAGAGGGGTACAATTCCTCTCATGTCTAAAGATATGAATTTCCATGTACATTTTATGAAAAGAGAGATTGAGGAGTACAGGAAGACTCCGGTGAGATATGACTGTGATGTGGTCGTCTGCGGAGGCGGCACTGCCGGCTTTACGGCGGCGCTGGCAGCAGCCAGAAACGGAGCGGATACCATACTGGTGGAGCGGTTTGGCCATGTAGGGGGAACTCTTGTGAATGGGGCCGGACCGCTGCACAGCTTTTTTAACCTGTATAAGGCCTATGCGGAGGCGGCAAAGACTCAGGTGGTCCAGGGAATTCCGCAGGAAATTGTGACGCGTATGATGGAGGCATCGGGATCGCCGGGGCATCTGGAACAGGATAAGGGCGGGAACTACGATTCTGCTATTACACTGATAGACTGGGAGATTTTTAAGGATGTCGCATTTACCATGCTGGAAGAGGCAGGTGTGAGGATTCTGCTTCATACGGTGATCGCAGATGTGATAAAAGACGGCGGGCGGCTGGAGGGAATTATCATCGAAGGGAAATCCGGAAGAGAAGCCATACTTGCCCGCACCGTGATCGATTCCACCGGCGACGGCGATGTGGCGGCGCTGGCTGGAGCAGGGTTTGTTAAAAAGCATGATACAACCTCGGTGGGAATGCCTTTTGGCATGACAAATGTGGATATGCCCCGGCTGGTGGAATTCTGCCGGGAGAAGGGCCTTGTCAACCAGCTGATCGAGGGGGACAAGGGGAGCGTGACCGACCATGTGATACGGCTTGGCTTTGAACTGAAAAAGGTGCCTGAATTTACGGAGTTTATGGAGCGGACGGGGATGTGGGGACCCCTTGGTTTTTCTCTTCATGAGGGAGAATTCACCTACATCAATTCGGCGGCGCTGCCCAGTGTGGATACCACCGACACGGAGGCTTATTCAAAGGCGGAGATCGCGCTCCGCCATCAGATTATGAAACTGGCGGCGATGCTGAAACAGTATATTCCGGGCTTTGAACACGCTTATGTGAGTTGGACGCCGGCCAGTATCGGCGTGAGACTTACAAGAATCGTGGAATGTGAGTATGACCTGTCCCTCGAGGAGATTGTATCAGGAAAACGGTTTGGGGATGAGGTGTATTTATATGGATTCCATGACTGTGCCCCAAGAATTACCATTCAGGAAGGCGGATATTACGGTGTTCCATACCGGGCGCTGCTTCCAAAGCATGTGGAGGGACTGCTGGTGGCGGGAAGATGCATTACCAGCACCTGGGAGGCACATATGTCCACGAGAAATACCGTGTCCTGTATGGCTCAGGGCCAGGCAGCAGGAACTGCGGCGGCGCTGTGCGTAAAAGAAAATATCCTGCCGAGAGATCTTAATGCGGAGAAACTGCGAAAAACGCTGAGGTCGCAGGGGGTATTTTTAGGTGATGCTACATAAGAAAGGAGAACAAGGATGAAAATTAAATTACTGGAGCCCATAGGGGTTCCCGCGGAAACAATCGAGGAATATGCCCGGAAACTGACGGAGATGGGGCATGAGTTTGAGTGGTTTGACACTGTGACGACAGATCCAAAGGAGTTGGCTGTTCGATCTGCAGGGAGTGATGTTGTCATGATAGCCAATCATCCCTACCCGGAATCGGTGATTCTGTCTGATCCGGATTTAAAGATGATATCCGTGGCATTTACGGGAATTGACCATGTAGCAGCGGAGGCTTGCAGGGAAAAAGGAATCATGATCTGCAATGCGGCCGGTTATTCCAATCAGACCGTGGCAGAACTCGTCATCGGGATGGCGGTGAGCGGACTTAGAAATATAAGGAAGGCGGATATCCAGCTTCGCAAAGGCGGGACAAGCGCGGGAATCGGTGGCCGGGAGATCTTCGGCAGAACGGTGGGAATCATCGGTCTGGGACGCATCGGCCTGATGACCGCAAAGCTGTTCCTGGCATTTGGGGCGAAAGTGATCGCCTATGGGAGAAGCCGTTCGGAAGAGGCGGAGAAGATGGGGATTACCTACTGCTCCCTGGAAGAGGTTCTGGCGGAGAGCGACATTGTGTCACTGCACCTTCCGCTCAATGGAGAAACCAGAGGCTTTCTGAATGCGGACCGCATCGCACTTATGAAAAGAGATGCCGTGTTTATCAATTGTGCCAGAGGTCCGATTGTGGATAATCAGGCACTGGCCGACGCACTGAATGAAGGGCGTCTCGGCTATGCGTGCATTGACGTCTACGATATGGAACCGCCGCTTCCGGAAGATTATCCTTTGCTGTCCGCAAAGAATACGCTGCTGACACCTCATCAGGCGTTTATTTCGGTAGAGTCCATGCTTCGGCGGGCGGAGATCGTGTTTGAAAATGTCTTTGCCTGGCTGGAGGGGAAGCCTCAGAATGTTTGTAAGATATAAATTTGCCAGGAAAATAAAGGAATTATAAAAAATGCAGGCTGATGCAGATCTGCCAGATATGTATAATTTTCCGCATATTGACATCTCTTTCAACGTAGAGAGGATCTCTGCACAGATATATTTCTTATCCAGTTAAGCGCCAGAGCAGAAAAAATTCTAATTGACACGATGGAATAGATAGGTTTATAATAAAGGTACAAAAGGCAGTCCACTCCACAGAGTGGCTTCCATGCGATTAGTTGCTATTAAAAAATAGTCACTTACCTTTGGAGGGAGGGTGACTATTTTTTTGTACCATTTTTTCTATCTATGTAAACGAGAATAGCAATGATAAGCATTGCTGCATTTATGATAATCATAAATTCTTCATATGTAGACATCATATAGAACCACCTCCTTTCGGATAGGCATGACTAAAGACGATGATAGAAGATAGAATAAAAAAATCGAATGGTATAATACGCATTCATAACGTGGAGACAGCGGTCTATAGAAGCCGCTGTCTCCACGTTTTTTATGTGAAAAATATCATACCACAGCTATCTTACAAAATGTAAGTATATATAAGCTTACAAACTTGTGACATGTGTGCAAAATAAAGCGCTTGTGTTTGTGAAAAAGGTAAAATAACATAATAAAGCACCGAAAATGGAAAATCAATATTGCATATTGCATAAAAGTATAGTACCATGTAACTAACAAAGGAAATAAAATGTATGCATACAAAATGACCGTATCATGAATGAAGTAAGAGGAGGGGCTTATGGAAAAATTAAAGGCAAAGGAGAAGGACAGGCGGATCAAGCGAAGCACGATTGAGGTGGCGGCCGAGTACCTGATTATAGCGATTCTGGCGCTGGCGTTTATCGTTCCGTTTATCTGGCTGATTCTGAGTTCTTTTAAGACGAGTCAGGATTTATTCCGGACACCGCCGAAGTGGCTGCCTGAAACATGGACGATAGGGAACTATATCCAGGGATTTACCGGATTTCCATTTCTCAAGTATCTGGGAAATACGCTGTTTATCATTGTATTCAACGTGATCGGCGGACTGTTCTCCAACTCCCTTGTGGCCTATGGATTTTCCAGAATCAAATGGAAAGGAAGAAACGCGGTGTTCTATCTGGTGCTGATGACGATGGTTCTGCCGTTCCAGGTAACCATGATTCCGTTATTCCTGATGTTTCAGAAGCTGGGCTGGATCGGAACCTTTCTTCCGCTGATCGTTCCGTCGTTCTTTGGTAATGCCTTCTTTATCTTTCTGCTGCGGCAGTTTCTGATCGGGGTACCGTATGATATCTCGGAATCCGCCAAGATAGACGGGGCAAGCGAATTTACTATTTTTTACCGGATTATTATCCCGCTGGCGAAACCGGCACTGACGACGGTGGCGATCTTTACCTTTATGAACTGCTGGAATGACTTTATCGGACCGCTGGTATTTTTGACGGATAACAAGCTGTATACCCTGTCCATCGGAATTCAACAGCTGATGAGTACGAACGACCCAAGGTGGCCTCTGGTTATTGCGGTTGGAGTGTCGATGACACTGCCGATGCTGGCTATCTTCTTTATCCTTCAGAAATACTTTATCGAGGGAATTTCATTTTCCGGTATCAAGGGGTAATACCGGATTTGATGCGTGAGAGGTGACACGCAGAGAGGAGTAAGATATGAACAGGAAAAAAACAAGGAGCAGATCGAAGACGGACAGACGGAGTCTTCTGACGGGCCTGGCGTTTATCAGCCCGTGGATCGTGGGATTTTTATGCTTTACTTTATATCCGATCATTAATTCTTTGCGGTATTCATTTACGAACTATTCCGCACTTAAGGCCCCCAGATTCGTAGGCTTAGATAATTATAAGACGCTGTTTACCAGCGATCCTCTGTTTATCAAGTCCATTATGAATACGGGGTATATGATGCTGGTGGGCCTTCCCGTAATTATTATCGTAACATTTATCATTTCGGCAATTGTAAATGACCGGAGACTGAGAGGCGTTTCTTTTATCAGGACATTATTCTTCATGCCGACGCTGGTGCCGATGGTTGTGCTCTGCATTCTGTGGATCTGGCTCCTTAAGGACAATGGGGCGGTAAACCAGGGACTTGCACTGATCGGGATCGACGGACCGGGCTGGCTGGCCAGTCCGCGGTGGGCGAAGCCGGGTATGATTCTGATGAATTTATGGTGCTCCGGCAACCTGATCATTATATTCCTGGCCGGTCTGCAGGATGTACCGACGAGCCTTTATGAGGCAGTGGAGATCGATGGAGGCAATATCTTACATAAGTTCCGGTATATTACCATTCCTTTTATGAAGCCGATTATCGTGTACAATGTGGTCACTTATATGATCAAGCTGCTGCAGCAGTTCACGGAATCCTTCGTTATGACGAACGGAGGTCCCAATGATTCGACGACCTTCTTCGGATATTATCTGTATAACAATGCGTTTAAGTTTATGAAGATGGGGTATGCATCCGCGATGGCCTGGATCATGCTGGTGGCTGCGATGATTTTGACCTTTGTCATGCTGAAGGTAACCGGTTTTGGCAAAGAAGAGTCTTAACATATTTAATAAGAAGGAAGAGAGGTAGAAAAATGGGAAGCGTAATAGAAACAAATGTAGTGTGTCAGATTGGACTGGTAGTCAATGATGTGGAGAAGACAGGGCAGGCCTTTGCAGATTTCTTTGGAATCGAGAGGCCGGAGATTGCGGATTCCGGCCCTGATGAGATCGTAAAGGCGGAAGTTTACGGGGAACGTTCCACGGCTTCCTGTAAGATGATGTTTTTCGATACGCCAACGGTCCAGATTGAGCTTATTGAACCGGATGAGAAGCCCAGCGCATGGCGGGATATTCTCAATGAAAAGGGGGAGGGACTTCATCACATTGCCTTCCAGGTAAAAGATGCCGAGGGCAAGATAAAGACTCTGGGTGAAAAAGGATTTCCGCTGATGCAAAAGGGCAATTACGGAAATGGTTCGGGAATGTACGCCTATATTGATGCAAGAAAAGATCTGAAACTGATTTTCGAGCTTCTGGAAAGCTTTTAAGAGAAGGAGATACGAGATGGAGAAGAGAAAAGGAATCATTAATCCCAAGACCTGCTGTCAGGTAGGACTGGTCGCCAGGGATATTGAAAAGACGGCGGCGCTGTACGCGGAAGTGTTCGGAGTCCCCATGCCCGAGATTAATTCGATGCCGCCGGTGGAGGTGGCGCAGACGAAATTCCGGGGAATCGCTTCCGGCACACAGGCCAGGCTATGCGGATTTGACATGGGTCAGCTGTTCCTGGAGATCATGGAGCCGGATGAATGCGACAGCTCCTGGAAGGAGGCTCTGGGGGATAAGGAGGTGGTGTTCCATCACGTGGGCTTTATGGTCGATGATCTGGAGGAAGCCGTTGCATTTTTCGAAGACAGGGGCTGCCCGGTCAGACACCATGGAAAATATCCGGGGGGCGAGTATCTGCTTCCGGAGTCCATGGAGAAGTATGGAATCCTGTTCAATTTAAAATATGAGCCGGAAGGCTGAAATGAATCATTAAAATAAAAAGGAGGAGCATTTCATGAGAAAAAGAGGAGCAGCACTGGTTCTTACAGCGGCAGTGGCGTGCAATCTGGCCGGATGCGGCGGTACAGCGGCCACAAAGAATGAAACCACAAAGAGCGATACCGCACAGAGTGAGACCACGAAGGAGGCCGGAGCACAGACGGAGGAGAGCAAATCGGAAGCAGCGCAGACGCCGGCGGAAGGAGAGGTTGTAATCAAATACTGGTATCCGTGGGGTGGAGATTCGGAGACCTGGGATCTGTGGCGTATCGAGGAATTTGAAAAGAACAATCCGGGCATAAAAGTAGAAGCTACGTATGTGCCGCCGGATGCGGGAATTACCAATGGAAAGCTGATGGCGGCCATCGCCTCCGGCAATGTACCGGACGTCATCTGTGCACCGAACCTTCTGACCTATCCCATGGCGGCCCAGGGCGCCTTCGAGGACGTATCTGCGGCTATGGAGAAGCTTGGCCGATCCAGAGACGATTACCAGCCCAGCGTTCAGAGTTTGATGGATATCGATGGAGCATGGTACATCATGCCGATGGAGACGGACACGCAGATGCTTTTCATTAATAATGAAAAAGCGGCTGCGGCCGGCCTGGACGTGAGCAATCCGCCGAAGAGCATATCGGAACTGGATGAGTGGGCGGATAAGATGACGGTGAAGGAAGGCGACGACTATACGACAATGGGCTTTATCCCATGGATTGACGGCGCGGAGACCGACGTTTACAATCAGGCATGGTACTTTGGCGCTCAGATTTATGAGGACGGGAAGATCAACCTTACCGATCCGGACCTTGTCGAGATGATGAACTGGCAGAGAAAGTATGCAGAAAAATATAACCCGGAGAAGATTAAATCCTTCGCTTCCGGTTTTGGAGGCGCATTCTCACCGGATCACGCGTTCTTTACGGGAAAAGTGGCCATGACGATGAATGGAAACTGGTTTAACAACGCAATCAGGCAGTATGTGCCGGATATGGACTATACGGTAGTGCCGATGGTAGTAAGCGACAGCCATCCGGAGTTGTACGGCGGTTCCGTTTTGGGCGTCAATACGTACTGCGTACCTAAGGGTGCGAAGAATATCGATGCGGCTGCCCGGTTTGTCGATTACATTGCCAACGCATATATTGCGGATGACAACAACAAGACATGGTACAGCACACCTACCAGAAAAGACGTTATCGACGAGCTGACGCTGGTAAAGGAGAATGACGAGCGCTATTCAGTTATCAAGAATATGGTCTTTAACGAGCACTCCAATACCCCGGCGCTGTGCAGCATTCGAAGTGTCATGGGGCAGGAACTGATCTCCGTCCGCGACAAGTGTCTTTATGAAGATAAGGACCCGGAGCCGCTGCTGACGGATCTACAGGGAAGAATGGAAAAAGAATTGCAGAACACGCAGTAGAGCAATGTTTAAATAAGCTCTGGTGAAAACGGGGCTGCTGCACGGAATCAGTGCGGCGGCCCGTTTGTTCGCGGATGGAGGCAGAAGCTATGGATGTATTGGTATCGGGGGCGCTTATGGGACTGGGCGCCGCATTATGCAGAAAATTTTTAAGCGAGGGACACCGGGTTTTCGCAGGTGTGCTGCAGACAGATGATTTGATGGAGCTGGAAAAACTGAAGGGCGATCCCCGGCTGATTCCCGTCTTGCTGGACGTTTCGGATAAAGACAGTATTGAGGCGGCGAGAGCGGCAGCCGGGAAATACACGGACCGTCTGGATATCTTGATCAATGTGGCCGGAGTGCTCTTAAACAGGGAAGGAACCATTCTAACGGACCGCTATGAGGAGCTGGAGAAGACCTTTAAAGTAAATACCATAGGTCCTGTCTATATTTGCAGCCGCTTTTTCGACCTGTTGGCGGAGAGTGGGGGAGGAACCGTGATTAATATTTCGTCTGAGGTGGTCTCGATTGACGGAGTGGGGCCGAAGTACGCGGCCTACTGTATGAGCAAGACGGCAATTGCACAGTATGGCTTTATACTGAAGCAGACGGCGGCTGCGCTGGGTATACCGACCCGCGTCTTTTCCGTTCACCCGGGGCGCATGAAGACGGCCATGGGGGCGGAGAACGGCCAGATTGAGGCGGCGGAGTCGGCCGAAGGCATATATCGTCTGGCGGTAGGGGAAGTGCTTGCGGATAACAGGGAGATCTATGTGGATTACCGTGGAAACGCTATGCTGCATCAGACTGGAAGAAAGGAGTGACAGGATGGGATTTAAGGATGGATTTGTGTGGGGAGCGGCAACGGCTTCCTATCAGGTAGAGGGGGCTGTGACGGAAGGCGGCAGAGGCTTAACCGTCTGGGATGAATTTGCCCGCATGCCGGGAAAGACATTTTCCGGGCACACGGGAGATGTGGCGGCGGACCACTATCACCGCTATGTGGAGGACGTGGCGATTATGAAGGCGCTTGGGTTAAAGGCCTACCGCTTCTCCGTGGCCTGGAGCAGGATTCTGCCGCAGGGATACGGGGCGGTAAATGAGGAAGGCCTCCGCTTTTATAAGAACCTGGTGGATGAACTCGTTAAAAATGGGATTGAGCCGTATGTGACACTGTTCCACTGGGATCTGCCATACGGGCTTTACCGGATCGGCGGTTGGCAGAACCCCGCGATCACAGATTATTTTGCAGAGTATGCGCGGATCGTGGCGGAGTATCTGGGCGATAAAGTGAAACATTATATTACGTTTAATGAACCTCAGTGTTTTATCGGTCTGGGCCACGTGACCGGCGAGCATGCCCCGGGAAATATTATGTCCCGGAGAGCCGTTCTGGAGATGGCTCATCATGTGCTTCTTGCCCATGGAAAAGCCACAAAAGTATTGAGGAAAGTGGCTCCGCATGCTAAAATTGGGTATGCGCCGACGTGCAGCGCCCATTATCCGGATACGCAGAAACCGGAGGATGTGGAGGCTGCGAGAATGGCAACTTTCGATATATGTCCGGATCCGGATAATTTTATGTGGAATATTCCCTGGTGGAGCGATCCTGTTCTCTTCGGGAAATACCCCGAGGAAGGGGTTCGCCTGTACCGGGATATCATGCCGGAGATCGGGGCAAAGGACATGGAAGTGATCTCTGAGCCGATCGATTTTTACTGTCAGAATATCTATAACGGGAGCGCGGTATGCGCGGATGGAAACGGCGGATACCGCTATGTTCCGCGTGAGCCGGGATACGCCCGCACATCCATCGGATGGCCGGTGACACCAGAGAGTCTGTACTGGGGTCCCAGGTTTTTATATGAGAGATATCAGAAGCCGTTTTATATCTCAGAAAATGGAATGGCGGCTCACGACAGTGTTTCACTGGATGGAAAGGTTCATGATCCGAACCGGATCGATTTTCTGCAGCGGTATCTGCGCTGCTTAAAGAAAACGGCGGAGGAAGGGACTCCTGTTGAGGGATATTTTTTGTGGTCCCTGATGGATAATTATGAATGGTCAAAGGGTTACTCTGAGCGTTTTGGAATCGTTCATGTCGATTACAAAACACAGGTGAGGACTATCAAGGATTCCGGATACTGGTACAGAGACGTAATTGCCGGCAACGGTGTTCATTTGTGATAAAAGGTTACTGTGCACAGCGTGAACCGTAACGATAAAAGAGATTGTCAGAACCCAGGGGGTACGAAGATGAGGACAACACAGCAAGACATAGCAGATTATTTGAAAATATCCAGACTGACTGTTTCCAAGGCGTTAAATTATGCCTCGGGAGTCAGTGAGGAGACGCGGAACCTGATTTTGAGCACGGCAAAACAGCTCGGATACCGTCATATTTCTGAGAGACAGATGCAGGAGGCTGAAGTCCCTTCGGAACAGGAGGGAAATGTGACGATGTCGGATTTAAAACAAATTTGCCTTTTTTCAAACTTAAACTGTACAACGGACTCTTACTGGGCGCCTGTCATCAGCGGAATGGTCAGGACTCTGACGAAACGCGGCTATAATCTGAATCTGTGTTTTCTGGATCTGTCGGAGGATACGGATTTTGAGTTCCCGATTAACTTTAATCCCAGGACGGCCAGCGGAATCATTCAGCTGGGGAATTTTAAGAAACACCATATCCGCCGGATCAGGGAGTGCGGACTTCCGGTGGTGGCTGTGGATACGGTAGAAGACGCGTGGGCGGAAGGGCTTTTCTCCGATGTTATCATGGGCGTAAATGAAGAGCCCATGAAGGTGCTGATCGGCCATCTGGCAGATCTGGGACATACGAGAATCGGTTATGCCGGAGCCATAAACGGTCAGCTGACGAATAAGGAGCGGTGGCAGGGCTACCGCCGGGGGCTGGCGGCCGCGGGTTTAAACGTGGGATCGGAGGACTGTTTTATCGGAGAGTTCCAGGAGATCGTACAGAAGATTGAGGCAGAGGAGCGGCTTTCGCATTTGAAGAATTTCCCTACAGCGGTGGTGTGTTTTAATGACGTGCTGGCCATTTCCTTGATGCGGTATTTCCGCGCAGCGGGGGTAAAGGTGCCGGAGATGGTGGCGATGGCCGGTTTTGATAATCTGAGCGAATCACTGGCCGCGGATTTGACTACGGTGAGTGTGAACCGGGAGGAGCTGGGTATGAGCGCTGCGGAGACGATCCTGTGGAGAATTGAGAATCCGGAACGCCCGTACCGGGTGATCCGGATATCGGGGGCGGAATTGATCGTTAGAAACAGCACGGGTGTAAATTCGCCTAATATAGCCCTCGCTACTTCTTAAGCGTGGGGGAAAGAGAAAATAGAACTCATGGATAGAGTAAAAACAGGTATATTAGGCTGCGGTGTGATCAGCAGCACCTACATAAAGAACATACAGGAGCTGTACCAGCCTCTGGAAATCGTGGCGTGTGCGGACGTGGATACCGGGAAGGCTGAGGCGCGTGCCAGAGAGTTCGGGATTGAAACGTGGTCCGATCCGGATCATTTGCTTGAAAATAAGGACGTTTCCATGATTATCAATCTGACGCCGCCTAAGTTCCATTATGAATTAAACCGCCGGATTCTGATGGCGGGTAAGAATTTATTCTGCGAGAAGCCGTTTGCCTTCACCTGGGAACAGGCGAGGGAACTGACGGTGCTGGCAGAGGAGCGGGGAGTGAGGATCGGCGGAGCTCCGGATACGTTTTTAGGACCGGGGCTGCAGCGGACCAGACTGCTTTTAGAGCGGGGAGCCATAGGACGGCCGCTCTACTTAAACGCGGCGATGATGTCCTGCGGAGTGGAAACGTGGCATCCGGCGCCGGCTCAGTTTTACCAGGAAGGGGCCGGGCCGCTTTACGATATGGGGCCATACTATATAACTGCTGTCGTGGCCTTGTTTGGACCTGTTGCGGAGATCAGAGCCATGGCGGCAACCGGATTTGAGAAGCGGAAGATCTACAGCCAGCCTTTGGCGGGCGAAGAGCTTACCGTTGAGACTCCCACTTATTATACGGCCCTTTTAAAGCTTTCCGGCGGGCTGATTGCCAATCTGACCATCAGCTTCGATATCTGGAAAGCTACTCTGCCGATGTTTGAAATATATGGAACAGAGGGGACGCTGTCTGCACCGGATCCCAATATGTCGTCGGGAATGCCGGAGGTTACCAGGAAAGAGACGGTGCTGGCGGACCGTACGGCCGCAGCAGAGCCGTTAAACCGCAGCTTCCCGGATGAAGAGGAACTGAGACGGCTCTATCCCGAGACTGCGGAGTATATAAGAGGAGCCGGCGCGCTGGATTTAGCGATGGCCATAAACGAAAACAGGCCTGCAAGAGCCGGAATGGACCTGGTCTGCCATGTGTTGGAAGCCATAAATGGGATCATGGAAGCTGCGAAGAGCGGCGGGGGGTCATTTATTAAAAAACACCTGCGGAGCTCTGCGGC
>OBXM01000272.1_pt1 | contig 61757 bp, 47 predicted proteins | sample 1538141 | NCBI WGS metagenome assembly OBXM01 (sample SAMEA2580153, study PRJEB22360) | human gut metagenome | biome: human gut; feature: human-associated habitat; material: faeces | place: Denmark | collected 2008/2010 | reverse complement strand
TTAGGCTGCTAAACTCGTGGTGGGCCGCAGAGCGGCTGCCGCCGTAGATATTCCCGTCATTGGAATTGGCGGTATTTCATGTGCAGAGGATGTGATCGAATACATCATGGCAGGGGCCTATGCGGTACAGGTTGGATCTGCCAATCTTTCCAGGCCAGACTTTATGCATCGCCTGTTGAAGGATTTAGAAGTGCTGGCCGGACAAATGGGAATCTCATCCTTCGAAGAGATTCGTGGTACTGCAAGAATCGAATAATCGTACAGTAAAAGAGGGAGATAAAAAGTCATAAACTGAGTGAGTCAGACTTTTTATTCCCCTCTTATTCCGTTTCCATTCTATCTTCCGGTCTGCGCCTTGTACTTCCACCCAAACACCCCCAACGCCCCAACGCCCATCACCGTTAGCGCCAGCCACACCAAAAATACGCTGTTCCACCCCAGTCCCAGCTGGATAACCAGCCCGGAAAATACGGAGGACAGACCGGCGGCCACATAGGAGCAGAAATCCAGCAGCCCCGATACGAAGCTGGCCCGGTTGGCCCTTGCGAAGCGAAGCGGAAATACTCCCAGCAGAATCGTATTTACACCGTACATCACGGCGCTGACGCCGCCTAATAAAAGTACCCCGGCAGCCAGCGATTTTCCCATAAAGACGCGAAGCCCGGCCAGGATAAATACCGATAGGATCATCATAATCACCACCAGCGTCTCTTCCTTCAGAAGCCGTTTTCTCTGAATCATTCCCACCAGGGTGATGCCCATAAAATTCATCACCGGTATAAACAACAGCAGGAACGAGGCCGTACCGGCGTCCACGCCATAGATATCCTGTATCATGGTCGGTCCCCACAGGCCAATTCCATCCTTGATCACCCCCTGCGCCAGGCAGGCGAGTATAATCCAGATCAGGCCGGAAGCCAGAATAAACTTCCCAAGCCGGTTTCCGATGCCCGAAGAGGAGTCCGTATGTTCCAGAAATGCCGCGGACGGTTTCATCACCCGAACGCTCTGAAAATCCGTAAATCCGGCTTCCACTGCCGTATTTTTTACATACGTCTTCCACAGCAGCGCAAACAGAATCAGGGCGAAGCCAGGTATTAAAAATACCCACTGCCAGGATGCCGCCCGGATAATAAAGCCACAGATCCCCCAGCCGGCCAGCGTTCCTCCCACCATGGAGGTGGACAGCCACACCGCGGCTCCTGCGTGCTGTTCCTCGTAAAACCAGTGGGCAATCAGACTGATCATATTGCACCAGATAGCGCTCTGCGCGAATCCGTTAACCGCCCATAAAAGGATGATAATCCATATGTTGTGGACGAATCCGATAGCCACATTCGCAGCGCCCGACACCATCAGCCCAAAAAACACCTGATGCCTGTTGTCCAGATAATCCCCCGCATAACCGTTGACCAGCTTCCCCACCGCATAGACCCAGAAAAACACGCTCCCGGTCAGGCCGATCACCGCGGCGCCGCTGGCAAATTCCAGCGCCATGGCGTTCATGGCCACGGATAGATTCAGCCGCCCGAAATACGTCAGGAAATAACCGGTCCAGCAGAACAGAAACACTTCCTTCTGCTTTCTCCTTAAACGTTCCCCCATTTCCATGATCAGAATCCCACCGTCATACCATCATATGCCACCACGAATCCGTCCTCGCGGACACAGTCCACGATCTCTTCGTGCATCAGCTTTCCATTGTGAGAGAAATGGTTGATCACAAACACCGTGTTCTCTCCGGCGCATCCCTCACGAATCATGCGTGCTTTTGCATTCCGGTTGTCAGGCAGCCCCATGTGATAATTTCCGTCGGGCGCCTCCACATTGGTACAGTCGAAGCTGACAAGGCTGATCATTTTCCCTCTTAAATAATCCCATGTCTCTTCCGGGTAGCTTCCCGAATCATGGCCATAGAAGAGACATTTTCCGTCCTTTTCCAGCAGGTATACGAGGCAGTTTTCATCCTTTGCATGGTTGGCCGCCAGCGGCGTCACCACGTATCCGGAAGGCAGTGTTACCGGTTCGAGGGGCCTTACCCGCTTAAAATCCAGCTGTGTATGAAGCGTAGGGCTGTCGTTCATCTCCATGGCCATCCGGTATGCCGCTTCCACCTTATCATTTCCATAGACCGTGAGAACCGGCGCTCCGGGCTGGTGCGCGTATGGCTCGCCGCGCATCAGCAGCTCCATGGGATAAAAATGATCCTGATGAGAATGGGTAATCAACACCGATTCGACCGCGTCAATCGTCATTCCCTCCCGCAGGACATGGAGATACGTATCGGGCGGAAGATCGATGAGAACCGTATTATCTACAATGGCCTGGGAGCGGGTCCTGATATTCTTTCCTCCCAGCGCCCTCGCCCTCTTACACGCCTCACAGGTACAGAACACGGCCGGCCATCCTTCTGCGGCGGCCGTGCCCAGATATTTAATTTCCATATTAATCTCCTTTCGCACTCAGCCTTTGACCGCGCCTGTGGTCAGGCCCTGAATGATGTATTTCTGAGCAAATACATAGACCACCATCACCGGCAGCATGGACAGCAGAAATGATGCGAAGGCCAGATTATAGTCAAAGGAATACGTCGTCTTAAAATTATACTGGAACAGCTGCAGCGTCCAGCTGTCCTTGGATTTGTTTAACAGGAGCAGCGGAAGCATAAAGTCGTTCCAAACGGAAAGCCCGTTCAGAATCATGATCGTGGCGGTCATGGGTTTTACCAGAGGGAATACGATCTGGATATACGTCTGAACCACTCCGGCCCCGTCGATAAACGCACTCTCCTCCAGCTCCCGGGGCACACTGTCCATATACGCCACGAAGAGGAACACGCCGTCGCGCAGCGCAAACACCAGATTTAATACAATCAGCCCCCAGATATTGGACATATGAAAGGAACTGGCGATCTTCACTAACGGAATCATAACTACCTGGAAGGGCACGAAGAGACCGATGACCAGATAGATGTAAGAGAAACGGTAGAATTTGGACCGTCTCATGTTCCGGGAAAGTGCGTAAGACAGCGAAGGAATGACAAGCGCCATTAGGATCAGGGAACAGACCGTAATAATAACGGTATTTCCTAAATAGCGGAAATAGTTCTGTTTTTCAATAATTTCCCGAAAATTTCCCAGATAAAACTGGCTGGGAAAGGAGAAGAAATTGACCGTCGATTCCTCTCTCGTCTTAAATGCAGTAATAATTGTCACATACAAAGGCGCGGCAATCACCAGACAGCCCAAGATCAAAAACAAATATTTGAAGAAACTGGAGGGCCGCAGCTGTTTTTCCTTTTTTACATTCATGGTCAGTCCTCCTTCCTCGTCGTCCTGAACTGGAAATACGACACGACACACACCAGCACAAAGATTACGACAGACTGGGTGATCGCATAGCTGAATTTCTGGTTCATAAAGGCATTTTCATAGATTAAGAACGCAATGGACTGGGTAGAACCCGCGGGTCCGCCGCTGGTCATGACTGTAATATAGTCGAAGACCGTCAGTCCTTCTTTTGTCACCAGGATGATACAGACGCTTAAGACCGGCATCAGAAGCGGAAGCGTGATGCGGAAGAAACGCTGCACTCCATTGGCCCCATCGATGGCGGCCGCTTCGTATAAGTCTCCGGAGATATTCTGCATCCCGGCGATCAGCAGCACCATGGGGATCGACACACTCCTCCAGATATGGACGATCAGGATGCCCCACATGGCAGTAGATGAACTGGACAGAATATTCTTACTCAGGAAATCAATATTTAAACTCTTTCCGATCAGCGGGATCACCCGGTAATAGATTTCATTGAAAACAAGGCCTATGGTAACGAGGCTCAGCGTTGCCGGGAAAAAGAAAGCGGCCCGGAAAAAAGTCTGCTGTTTAATCTTCGAACACAGGATAACCGCCAGAATCAGCGCGATGGTGATGACTCCCACCACAAGAATTGCACTGTATTCTACGGTGAAGACCAGCGCACGTTTGAAGACACGGTCTGAAAACAGCCTTGCATAGTTGTTGACACCGACAAATTTATACTCCTTTGCATATCCGTTCCAGTTCGTAAAACTGTAGTAAATTCCGTAGATTACGGAAAATACGAAAAAGACCGTATATAGAATAATTGCCGGCAGTGTAAATGCCATATAAGCGGCGCGTCCCGCCTTCGGCCGTTTTGGTTTGTTTTTCACGGTCCATCACCCTTTCTGAACGATTCTCTTCTAATTAGAAAGAGGGTGAAATTAGTGCCACCCGGCCAAAATGCGTCCTGGCAAGAATCTCACCCTCTCGTAAAAGCTTAGTTGTTATAGGTATCCATAATTAACTGATTTAAGTTGTCAAGCCACTGGTCTACATCCTTGGTATCAATCAGTTCCTGGCAGATATTGCCGTACTCTCCACCGAATGACGGCGGCCAGCTGTTGGATGGAACGCTCATGGTCTTACCAGTCTGGATATAATCCTTAAACATGGATTCAAACTCGGTTTTATTAAAGTTAACCCCCTTGATTGCCGACGGAGTTCCATCGTAATCGGAGAACTGCTGTGCATTTTCAGGGCTGGTGCAGTACTCTACGAAACGTTTTGCCGCTTCCGGATACTTTGTTGCTGCGGAAATACTGAATGCCGTATCGATGTTGACGCCCAGACGGTCAATGCTGCTTCCATTGAAGGATGGGTAACGGAACATGGCAAACTGAAGATCCGGGTTGCTCTTTACGATCTCCGGGTATGCAAAGGTTCCGGAGAAGAACATGGCTGCCTTTCCGTTTGCAAAATCTGCGATGGCCTGCTCCTGGCCGGTTCCCAGGTTATCTTCCTGGCCATACTGGCGAAGCTTCACAATGGTCTCGCCCATCTGGCGGAGCTCCTTGGAGTCGGCAGCTGTAGTCTCTCCTGCTGCAATGTCTTCAAACAGTCCTACCGGATCTTCCAGCATGGTTACGCTGGCACGGTCACAGAACTGGCGAACCGTCCATACATCCTTATCCGGAAATGTAAACGGTGTGATATCGGCTGCTTTTAACGTATCGCAGACCTTGTATAAGTCTTCAATGGTTGCCGGAATCTCAACACCGGCTTTATCAAATAAATCTTTGTTGTAGTAAACGCCCAGCATGTTTAAGGATACCGGGATCGAATACGATTTGCTGTCGATGAGGCTGATATCCAGAATATCATCCGCCACATTATCAAGCATCTTTTCTCCGGTTAAATCCATCATATATCCGGCCTTTACCTGCTCCCGGAAGGAAGCGTCCAGCGGGAAATGGGTAAATACGTCCGGAACCTGGTCGGAAGCCATTCTCGTCATCAGGACGGTCTCCGCATCCGGAACGTTGGTGTACTCGATCTTGATATCCGGGTTCTGAGCCTCGAATTCCTTGATCAGCGCCGTGTAATAATCGGTTCCCTCGTCCTTCATCTGGAAGAACTCAATGGTTGTCACTTCTCCTGTTGATGCGGCCTCCTTCGTCTCGGCTGCCGTCGTCTCCTCCGTCTTCTCCGTGGACGCGGCCGGCGCCGCCGTGGTCTCTGCCGGTTTGTTGGACGAACCGCATCCGGCCATAGACACTACCATTACTGCCGCCATTGCTACACTCAATACTTTTTTCATAGATATCCTCCTTACAATGCGAAAAATATGGGTATAAGTCACTTGTATCTTATACCCATATTATAGCGTTTATTTTTTTCAATCATATTGCAAAACTGACATCAACAGATATCAATTATGTTACTTTTTCGTTATTATGCATTAATTTTACATTTATATTACACGTCTTTTATTGTATTTTTACATCAGCGTGATTCAGGCCTGTTTCTCTGTGTTCCCGGAGTCCGGCCGAAATATTTCTTAAAATTCTGAATGAAATAGGAAGGGCTGGTGTATCCCACCATAAGCGCCACCTCATTGATATTCATATCCCCGCTTTCCAGGAGTTCTTCCGCCTTTTTCATACGCAGGCCAAGCAGGTACTTGGAAAATCCCATTCCGGTCCGCGCCTTGAAGAGACGGCTCAGATAGTTGGGATTCATGAAATACTTCGTCGCCGCCAGCTCATTTAAAGAGATCTCACAGTAATAATTTTCTTCCAGGAATGCCTGGATTTCGTCAATAATGTCTCCTTCATTTATGGACCGGTCCGCCTCTTCGATGCAGCACGCCATGCTGCAGATATAGTCCAGAAGCCCGCCCATGTCCTCAAAATCCCAGAGAGGCCGGTAAATCGTTTCCGTATCCATGGTAAAACAGATACCCAGAAGCGCCTGGTATGCCTGCTCCAGCTGCAGGACCGTCGTCTTTTCCTGCTGTACCAGTTTCTTGAGGCAAAACTCTTTTGCCTCCTTCACCCGCCTGGCATTCAAATGGTTTCGAATTAAATGTAAGTCTTCCTTTGAGAGCAGTTCCTTTCCCCTGTCATGATCGAAAACGTATAATCCCCGTTCCGGATCCTGGAGCCGCAGACAGCAGGCCCTTCTCGCCTGGGAGTATGCCTCCCTTATGGAATCCGGTCCCGTGAGAAGCAGGCTGACTCCGACTGCGGCCTGACGGCCCTCCTTCTTTCCCTGTTCCGCCAGCGTATTTAATGCCCGGAGCTTCTTATCAAACACCGCCATGGCACGTTCTTCCCCGCAGGAGACGATGATTCCCGCTCCGGAATGCAGAATATCCTCGAAAATCAGGTCCCGGCCAAAAGACAGATCCCGCAGCCGTATGGACAGTTCCTCAAATCCCATTCCATTCACCATGATCTGAGCCGCAAAGAAACACCCGTTTTTCAGTCCTGTCATCTCCTCGGGCAGCACGTCCTCGGGACGCTCCTCCCCCGATAAATACCGGAGCAGGAGAAAACTTCCTGCGCGTTTCTGTACGTCACGGAGCAGATCCTCCTGCCGCTTCTCCTCTGTGCGCGCCTTCTTTATAGTATCCAGGGTGTGAAACAGATCCTCTCTCTTGAGCGGTTTCAGCAGATAATCCCGCACCCCGTTATGAAGGGCGGCCCTGGCGTAATCAAACGTGGCGTATCCGCTCACCAAAACCACATCCACCGATGGAAAACGCTGGCGCACCACCTCGGATAAGGCGATTCCGTTCAGTCCTGGCATCCGGATATCCGCCACCAGCACATCCATGTTTTGCTCCTCCAGCACCTTCAAAACCTCATCGCCATTGTCACAGGAGCAGCATATGGTGCTGTCCCTGTCCCATTCCAGTATTAATTTTTCTACAGCCTTTCTGGCCAAAAGAACATCATCCGCAACTGCAAACTTCATGACTTCCCCCGCTTCCTATGACTTTTTCTCACTCTCAGGGATCCTGATGGTGATCTTTGTTCCCCTGCCTTCCTCACTCTCCAGGATCAAACCGTACTCTTCTCCATAATAATTCTTCAGACGGAAATTCACATTCAATAGACCGATGGAATCCGTCTCCTCTTTTTCCAGACACAGCGATCCCTGCTCCCGGCATTTCTCCGTCAGCTGTTTAAGACGAGCTTCCGACATCCCGGCGCCGTTGTCCTCCACGGTCAGCGTTACGACGCCTTCCTCCGAGGAAGCCCTGATCCCGATCCGTCCATCTCTCTTATCCTGAGAAAATCCGTGTTCAAAACAGTTCTCAACCAGTGGCTGAAGCAAAAATTTGAGAATCTTCTTCCCTCTGACCTCCTCGGGAACATCAAATACGGTCTCGATCCGCCCCGCCATGCACAGCTTCTGAATATTGACATACCGCTCGATCTGCGTGATCTCATCCATCACCGTGACCAGACTTCCTCCGCTGATGTTATAACGGAACATATCTCCCAGCCCGGTCGCCAGCTCCGATATCTCCGGCACGTCCTCCAGGATGGCGATGGAATTGATGACATTTAACGTATTATACAGAAAATGGGGATTGATCTGGCTCTCCAGCATCATGATCTGCGCCTTTTTCTGTAGATTCTTCGATTCATACTCCCTTAAAATGCTCTCCTTCAGCCTGGCCGTCATGTTATTAAACCCAAGAATCAGCCGGCCTAAATCGTCCTGGCGGTTCAGCTCCTGTGTGATGGGAACCAGTTTTCCATTTTCCACCTGATGCATGCCTTCCTCCAGTACGCGGATCGGCCGTGTCAGCTTCACACTCAGCAGGATGCTGACGCCGATGAATACTGCGGTCATAATCACAACAATGATCACATAGGAGGCCATTCCCTGCATCATATGAAGCTTCAGCACCCGCCCCGCAGCCATGCTGACGATGGTTAAGTCCAGCGCTTCATTATAAGTCGCCACCATACGCCAGTCTTCCCCGGAAAAATTCAAATTCATCACCTGATTTTTATTGGCGGCAAAGCTCTCCTTCCTCTCAAGAAGCGCCTGCCTCACATGGGAAGCCATGGCATCCGTCACCCGCTGTCCCTGATAGATTACGTAATCTCCCTGCACCGCCAGGGTATCCATGCTTCCATCCTCGGTAAAGACCATAAAGCTCTGCCCGAACTGCTTTAAATCCAGGTTGATAAAGGCGTACCCCACCTGTTCAAACGTATAGGTATCCACCAGGGAGAACCCGTAGGTAATCGTCCTGACACTCTGCTGGTTGATCACGGTCTCGTAGACCGGTGACAGCATATTTTTAATCTTTTCCGCCTTCATGGTCTCGGCAAAGCCTTCGATCCTGCTCATGTAATTCTCATTATATCCGGCGCCGCTGTAGGCGTTATTTTTGTTGGACAAATAAGTGATGCTGGAGACGTAGGGATTGATTTTCGCCGACATCACATTTTTTCTCAGCTCCCGCAGAGTGGTGATGTATTCCGTCCGGTCCATGTTGAAATCATTTTTCACATACTGGATAATGTCCGGATAGACCAGATACATGGCTGAAGTGGTCTTCAAATGGTTCACAATGGTCTCCAGCCGGTCATCGATCATCTCATTTGCCTGCGTCATGTTCACGATGCTTCTGTCAATCTCCTCCTCCATGCTTCTTCTCAGCACAAGACTGACCAGTATTGTTAATGGAACCAGAATTACGACGAGACAGGCTGCCAGAATCTTTCTTTGAAGCGGAATATGTTTGTACCAGTTCATCCCCCCACCTCTCTATACGGATTCCCGGAGGCATACCTCGCAGGGCACGATCACGGTCGGCTCATACGCTTCATTCCCCAGAATATCTGTCAGCATCCTGGCCGCCAGAAATCCCTTGTATTTCTGGTTCTGGCGGATGGTTGACAGCTTTGGTCTGGCGTATTCGCTGCTCAAGAGTCCATCAAATCCAAATACGGAGATCTGTTTCGGAATCTTTATGTGCTGCCCCCGCAGTGCGTTAATGACTCCCAGGGCCATCAAATCGCTGGCGCAGAAGAATCCGTCGATCCTCGGCTCCTTCTCCATAAGCCGGATCGCCTGTTCATGAGCCATGTCGTAGCGGAAATCGCCCTTCACAATCCATTCCGGCCTGACCGTAAGCCCCGCCTGACGAAGCGCCTGCCTATATCCCTCTTCCCGCTCCTTTTCCACGATGGAATGGCCGCTTCCGGTTATCATGGCAATGCGTTTCCGGCCGCGTTTCACCATGTGTTCCACGGCAAGTCTTGAATAATAGGCATTGTTGACGATGACGCATCCCTTTCTCTCCCCTGTATACGGAATATCGATGAAGACACAGGGAAAATCCCCTTCAGCCAGCTTCTTAACCGCCGGTTCATCGTAATCCGCATTCATCAGGATCATTCCTCCCGCCCCCCGCTGCCTGCAGTACGTCTCGAAGCATTCCGGGCTGTTCTCCATCATATATACCACGGTCTCGTAACCGTTCTGATTGGCAAATGAATTCACTCCCTGCATAATACCAAAGAAAAAGGAGGAGTTCTCCGTCTGCTCACTGACCCCTGTCACGACAACAGCCAGCTGCATCGGCTTCTTAGCAGATAACGTCTGTGCTGTCAGATTTTTCACATATCCCATGGCCGCGGCCGTCTGGCTCACGCGCCGTTTCGTCTCCTCGCTGACGTCCTGTCTGCCGTTAAGCGCCCGGCTCGTCTGTGACACCGACAGGCCGCAGGCCTTTGCTACATCCACCAGTTTTACCATACCGCACCTCCTCATGATTCACTGTGATCTCAAACCTTTCGCCTTTCCAGACGAATGAAAATGAAATACTTCGCCAGGATTCCGGCAGATGGGGTTCCATCGCAAGACGCCCATCCTTTACCGATAATCCGGCGAATCCCAGAACGATACACTGCCAGATTCCGCCCATTGCCGCCGCATGAATTCCCTCTGCGGAGGACAGCCCGCCGTTTAAATCCACTCCGGCGGCCTTCCGGAACAGCCGGAAGCTTTCCTCTGCCATTCCGAGGCGGGCCGCCATCATGCTGTGCACATTAAAGCTTAAGGATGAATCGTGAACACACCGCGCTTCATAATATTGATAATTTTTAAGAATAATATCCTCCGGAAACAGGTCCGGCATCGAGGACAGCAGCATTACCACATCTGCCTGCTTTAAGACCTGATATCCGCAGAGCTGCTCTACATTAAAGCTTTCCAGGATCTTCCTCCCACCCTTTTTAAACGGCGTCAGGTCCAGTTCCGGCAGATTTAAAAACGCATCATCCTGCGGAATGATTCCCCTGTCATCCGGCTTTGGAAGCACCAGTTTCTCCGCCCGGTCCTTCATCCATACTTCTCTGGAGACAGCGCCCGTCCTCTCCTCCAGTGCTTCCAGAAGATCCGTCTTACCTGCCTGCCGGAGCCTTTCCAGGATGCGGAGCGCCTCATTAATATTCCATGAAGCCATATAATTCGTATAGGCATTGTTGGATACGTGTTCACTGTATTCATCGGGTCCGATCACGCCGTGTATCTCGTACTGTTTCCTCTCTTCGTTCCACTCCGCACGGGAAGCCCAGTACAGCGCCGTCTCCAGTACCATCTCATAGCCGCATTCTTCCATAAATGCGGTATCGTCTGTGGCTTCAAAATACCGATGGACCGCGTACGCAATATCTGCATTGACATGAATCTCCTGGGTACCGGTATAGATGGGAATCGGCTTTCCCGTCACCACGTCGGGCGCTCCCTCTGACGGTGTGACCTCTCCGTCTGTAATCCAGGCGCTCTCCCATGGGAACAGCGCCCCCTCACATCCGTACTGCGCCGCCTTTTCCTTCGCCTTCGGCAGCGTGAGATAGCGGTAACGCAGCAGCCGTCTGGCCACCTCCGGCTCTGTGTACAGCCAGGCCGAAAAGAGGAACATCTCCGTATCCCAGAACGTATGGCACTTATAGGCCTCCCCGGACAGCCCCTTCGCACCGATATTCATCCGCTCGTCATGCACTGGCGTCATGATTCGCAGGTGGTAAAGGGCAAATCTGGCCGCACAGGAATCAAACACCTCATCGCTGTCAATCCGGATATCATGTAAGTCCCAGTACCTTTGCCACGCCTCGCCGCTCTCTTTAAGCGAATGCTCGAATCCTGCTTTGGCGGCTTCGGCCGCCAGTGCATTGGCATCATCCACTATGGAAAGGCTCTTGTGTTTCCCACACGCTGTCTCTTTGAAAGGTGAATCTGCAAAAGGGCTTTCGCCGTCCCAATACTCTGCATCTCTGGAGGTATAAAAAGCGGCCGCATTTTCAAGCACGATCTCCTCCCCTTTTTCCGCGGAAATATGGTAGAGCGTTCCAATCCTGCGCCGGTCCATGTCAATGGAAGCGCGGTATGATCCTGCAGTCAGCCTCGGAGCGCAGACAGCGGCAAAGCGCACCCCTGAATCCCACGCCTGAAACGACAGTTCCTCCCGCTCTCCCGGAACGCAGTGCCTCGTACCTTCCGTAAAATGCTGAGCCCCGCTGTTACTCACCTGTCCGTTGATTCCGGTCCTGATCTCCAGCTTTGCCGGTTCCTCCAAAATCAGAGACAGTCTCTGCATCAGCAGATGGCGGTTCTTTAACGATACAAACCGCTCCATCTTTACCTTCACCTGTTTTCCCTGTTCCGTTCTGTATGTAAAGTGCCTCTCAGTCAGCCCATTATCCAGATGAAGCACGGCACAGTAATCCTCATGATTTCTTCCGCTCAGCTGGAGCAGCTCCCCGTCAATAGTAATCTCCTTTCCCATCACATCCGGAAGATTCGGAAGCTCAGAGACCTCGCCAAAACAGGAATCATACGTCCCTGCAATAAACGTATCGCGTTTCTGCCCGGGAACCGGCTCATCCACCGCGCCACGTACCCCCAGATACCCGTTTCCCTGGCAGAACAGCGATTCCATCTGGGGCTGCCACGCCCGATCCCACCGGGACACCGACACGCTCCATTCCCCCAATTCTATTTTTTCCATAAAATACCTCACTTTTCCAAAACGTTTGTGGTACAAATATGATTCTATTATTGCAACATTACACCTAAAAGTCAAATATTTTATATAGAATATTTACTTCTTTTTTAAATATGAATGAAAACGTTTGTGGGATCGGTTATCTCATGCTACAATAGCGTTAAAAGGAGGGGATTTCAATGAAAGAAACTTGGTGGAAAGAGGCGGTTGTCTATCAGATTTATCCGAGAAGCTTTATGGATTCCAATGGAGATGGAATCGGAGACCTGGGAGGAATTATCCGGAAACTGGATTATTTGAAAGAGCTGGGCGTGAACGTGATCTGGCTTTCCCCCATCTACCGTTCTCCCAATGATGATAACGGATATGACATCAGTGACTACTGCGAAATCATGGAAGAATTTGGCACCATGGAGGAATTTGACCGGCTGCTTAAGGCGATGCACGAGAGAGGATTAAAGCTGATGATGGATCTGGTCGTCAACCATACCTCTGACGAGCATCCCTGGTTCCAGGCTGCGTTAAAGGACAAAAACAGCCCCTACCGGGATTATTACTTCTTCCGGGATGGGAAACCGGGCGGTCTGCCGCCTAACAACTGGTGCAGTCATTTCGGATTTTCTGCATGGGAAAGGGAACCGGAGGGTGATCAGTATTTCCTGCATCTGTACACAAAGAAACAGCCTGATCTCAACTGGGATAATCCGTCTGTGCGGGAAGAGGTGTACCGCATCATGCAGTTCTGGACGGATAAAGGAATTGACGGCTTCCGCATGGATGTAATTAACTACATCTCCAAGGCCGCGGAGCTTCCTGATATGCCTGAGGATGGCCCCTATCTGGCCACACCTTACTTTGCCAACGGCCCGCACGTCCACGAATACCTTCAGGAGATGAACCGGCGCATCCTGAGCCAGCGGGATTTCATCACCGTCGGCGAGATGGTCTCGGTCACCACGGATCAGGCCCGCCTCTATACTCACGAAGACCGCCATGAGTTAAACATGGTCTTCACCTTCGAGCACATGTATCTCGATGCGGTCGGTGAAGACAAGTGGCAGATCCGTCAATGGAAGCTGTCCGAACTAAAGGCCGTATTTGGGAAATGGCAGACCAGCCTTGCGGACGGCTGCTGGAACAGTCTGTACTTAAATAACCATGATCAGGCACGAATGGTAAGCCGCTTTGGGGACGACGGAAAATACCGCGTGGAAAGCGCCAAGATGCTGGCTACCTTCCTTCATACGCTCCAGGGAACTCCTTATATCTACCAGGGCGAGGAACTGGGTATGACCAACATCCGGTTCGGCTCCATCGGCCAGTACAAGGACATCGACACGCTCAACCATTATGCCGAGGCTGTCACGGTATTTCACGAGGATCCGGAACACGTTATGGAAGCGATCTACGCCAAAGGGCGCGACAACGCCCGGACACCAATGCAGTGGGATGCCTCCCCGAATGCCGGATTCACCGACGCGGTCCCATGGATCCCCGTCAATCCAAACTACACAGAGATAAACGCGGAAGCGGCCATCCGTGACAATGAAAGTATCTATCATTACTATCAGGATCTGATCCGTATCCGCAGAAATCATAAAGTTGTTGTCTATGGCGACTACAATCCGGTATGCGAAGAACATCCGTCCATTTATGCCTATACACGGCGCTATCAGGGGCAGATGCTCCTGGTGATTCTTAACTTTTTCTCGGATCCGGCTGTCATTGACCTTCCCAAAGCGTGCCTTCCGGAAAACGGGGTCCGGCTGATTGGGAATTATGAAGACGCTCCGGCCTGCGAGGTGCATATGAAGCTTCGGGCGTTTGAGGCTGTGGTATTCCTGGGAGGGGATGGGGGTGTTTCAATCCACGCTCGATAATTTCACAGAGTGCGACTGCATCTTATAGATGCGAGGCTTGACTTCATGTCAGTGGGGGAATTCTCGCTTATTTTGTTAAAATGTGTAATTTATTTTTTTAGGGTACTTGAAAAATACAAGTACCCCGTGTATAATGTAACTAGAAGTAATCAAGGGCTAACAAGAAACCGATGATTGCCGATCAAGCAGACAGTAATTTTAAGTTACCGGGCTATCCTCTCTGCCAAGAGGATAGCTCATTTTCTATTCTGGTGATTATCCAGATATGTAAGTACCGTAAATATCACTATAATTAACGATAATATTTCCATTTATAAAGCAATTCCCATTTACAACCATATGAAGTAAAACAAAATCATAATCCATCCTCTTCCCCACTCTCAACTCTTATTCCTACCTCAGCCCAGCCTGCCTGCGGATTGATCTGTACCCGAAGCGCCTGCAGCCCGGGTATAAGATTAAAGATACGCTCTGTACTGTACGGTAAACGCATCTCCCGGTTTGACTCCATCAGCACCTGCCCGTTCTTCTTACATATTATTACCCGTTTTCCATTCTCCTCCACTGACACCGCTTCATCTGCGCCGCTCACCAATGGACAAATCAGCGTTCCGTCATCAAACTCCGCCCGAATGCGCAGTTCTTTCCCTGAAACCTGGTAAGTAAAACAATAGCTCTGTTCTCTGCCGGACAACGTCCTGCGTTTTTCGTCTCTCAGCTTTCCGCTGGCAGTAACCAGTCCGCCTTCTACCGATACCCGGACATCGTCATCATAGAGACTGCTGTACACAATACCGTCCTTTTCGGCTTCAATTCTCACTGCCAGACACTCCTGTCTGACCCGGCAGGGAACCTGCATATTGTTTGGTTCCTTTAAAGTATACCGGCTCATCCCGGCACACAGCAGAGTTCCCAGTCTCTCATGGTGAAGAAGAGACAGTGTTCCGCCCCCGACATGGCCTCCGGGTAAATACTCCCAGTCACAGGCTGTCACCGTGGCTGTCATGGATCCCTCTGTTGCAGTCCAGCTTTCCGTTTCCGGGTAATACCGGATTCCCTCGGTCCGCTGTCTTGGCAGGCGCCGCTCTGTCCGGTCGTCTGCTCCCTTCCGCACTAAATTTCTGTCCAGAATTCCAGCCAATACCTTTGCATGGGTAAACGTATGATGAACGCACGGCGCCTGACCGGCCAGCCTATAATGCGGACCTCCCGCCAGCAATCCATCCACGGTACATTCCTTCAGCAGATTTAGATTTCTTACAGCCGCCAATACAAAATCCGGGTTGTCATCTGCCAGAAGCAGGTATCCCAGCGCACAGCCATCTGAAGTGCGGCTCCCCCAGTAGCTCCATTTATAATTTCTTGTCCCAAAACTGTTGTCCCAGGCACCATTTTCAAGTAAAAACGGCAGATGCGCAGCCAGTCCCCTTTCCGCAGCCTCCAGAGCTCTCCGGTCTCCGCTCAGATGGCCGTACAGAGCCAGAGACGGCAGCGTCTCCTCAACATTGTACCCGATATCGATGGGGCGGCAGCCTCTTGGACTCCTCTTTTCACGAGGCACCCCCTCTCCATACAGCAGATCATGTTCGGTAAATGGAAGCCCGGACGGCTCAGCCAGTTCTTCCGCTTTTCGTTTATAGCGTTCCTCGTGCAGCACCAGCCAGCACTCATATAAGGCCAACGCATTGGATATGGGATAATTGATATTATTATCCTTCAATTCATCAAACCGGTACAGGAATTCTGCCGCCAGCTTCAGACGCTGTCTCCAGGCGGCTCCCGTTTCGTCTGACAGCAGCGCTTCATGAAACAACAGGCAGTCCGCCAGCTGGATCACATTAAAAACCGTCGTGCCCTTCCAACCGGAGTCAATATCATTTAAAAAGGAGCCATCCTCCTGTGACACCGTATTTTCCGCCCAAATAAAAAGCCTCTCAGCGGCTTTCACCCATTTTTCATCTCTCTCAAGTGCAGCCATACATAAAAAGGGATACATCGCCTCAAAGCAGCGCCCGTGAATCTTTCCGCACGCGGGGCAGAGAAGGCCGCCGTCGAGCCTTGGGTTATCCGTATTTCTGATCTGAAGGCGAAGCATGGCTTCGCACCATTCCTTCAGGAGATCTCTGCATACTTCTGCCATATTATTTCCCCCATTACCAGTATGGATTCCAGTCATATTTTAATCTCACCAGACCTTCCAGATAATAATAATCCCCCCAGAGATTGCACTCGTCGATCCCATGATCAATACAGTCGTTGTAAGGCGTCTTTCTCCCATATACTCCGTGCAGAAGAAGTCCATCCGACTCTGAATCAGATTTCGCCGCGCAGGTGTCATAAAGCGCTTTCATCAACCGGCTGGCAATTCCGGTATACTGCGAGGCCTTCTCCTCCGGCAGATATTTCGCCATCTCCAGCATACCGCAGGCCGCGACCGCCGCCGCAGAGGAATCCCGGGGTTCCATACTGCCATCCTGGAAGATAAAATCCCAGTATGGAACGAGACTGTGGGGAAGATGATCCAGGAAATACCCGGTTACCTCCTCAAACAGCCTGACATACTCCGGATTTCCCGTATAGCGATAGCTCAATGCGATGCCGTACACGCCCCAGGCCTGCCCTCTGGCCCATGCGGAATCGGCGGAATACCCCTGATGTGTGACTCCCTTCAGCGGTTCCCCTGTTTCCGGGTCAAAATAATAGGTATGGTAAGCGGAACTGTCAGGACGGATCAGCACGCTCAGCGCCGTATGCACATGGGCCTCCGCTTTTTCCCTGTAAATTCTGTCTCCGGTTACCTCGCCGGCCCAATAAAGCAGCGGCAGATTCAAAAGACAGTCGATAATCAGCCGGTAATTTCCAGGTTCATCTGTCCTTCCCCATGCCTGCAGGAACTGCCCCTTCTCATGAAAACGCTCCAGAAGCCTGCGGGCCGCCTTAATTGCGGTTTCCTTCGCCTCCTCGCTGCCGGTCAGCTTCCAGGCCGCCACACAGGATGGCGTATACAGAAATCCGAGATCATGGGTATCCGTCTCAATCTGATGATCGATGCGGTACCGAAAGGATTGGGTCTGCGCAAGCGCCGTCCGTTTCATCTCGGGATCGCCGGAACACTCATATGCCAGCCACAGCTGTCCCGTCCAGAAGCCGTTGGTCCACTGGTTATTTGGTGCTTCCGTGTAAAAGTGATTGGTACTGAAAATATGTTTGAACCCGGTTCCGAATCTGGACATGGAAAAACGGGTCTGGGATACGGCTGTTTCGAGAGCCGCCTCCAGTTCCGCCGGAGCCAGCTTCGGATAGTTCTGTAACTCTTCTTTTTTCATTCTCTTCTCCTGTTCTTCCTGTTTTTATTATAACACAGGAAAAGCCTCATATTTACGCCGGAATCCGGCCGCATCAAAGGGAGCCATTGTGAGTAAATCCCCTGTTTCCCGGCTGTGCGCGGCTAAACGGTTCGCCATCTCTTCCGCAATCTCATCGTGTTTTCCGTCAAACATCAGATTGGAGGTTTCCTGCACATCCTCCTCCAGATCGTACAGCTCATAGAAGGTTTCATCCTTAAATAAATCCACGATCAGCTTCCATCTCCCCCATATCATACAGCGCTGAAAATTAGACCGGGAGCCATTTCCGTCATACTGGATATAAGCAGAATTTCTGTCCTCCGCCCTGCTCTCTCCACGAAGCAGCGGCATCAGCGATGTGCCGTCCATTTCATTTCCGCTATCCACCTGAAGGTAATCACACAGTGTGGGCAGTACGTCAATGTGGCTCACTACCTGGTCATACAATTTCCCAGAAGGTGTAAACCCCTTCGGGAACTTCATAAACAGCGGCACGCGGGCCGATTCCTCGTACATACACATCTTCTGAAACAGGCCGTGGGACCCCAGCATCTCTCCGTGGTCACTGGTAAAGAGAATCAGGCTGTCATCATAGATTCCCTGCCGCTTCAGCTCCTCCAGAACCCGGCCCACGCAGTGATCCAGCATTCGCACCAGCCCCAAATAGACTCTCCATGCCTCCTTCCAGTGCTCCCGCCCATAGCGGGTCCCCACGATTCCTGTCAGATTATACATCTGAAGCGGGGACTGCCTGGGATAGTACACGCCGATATTTTCCGGAAGCGCAAAGTCCTCCGCCCCCACCGCCCGGTACCATGGATCCGGTATCTGAAGCGGTGGATGAGGCGCTAAAAACATGGCGTTTAACAGAAGAGGCTTCGTGGTATCCCGCCTCCGCAGGCCTTCCAGCGCCATTTCCGTAAAATAAGAATCAAAATAATACTGCTCTCCCGGTTCATACCTCCCGGTCTCCGCGTTGGAATAGCTGCTCACCCTCGTAGCCTTTCCGTCCACCATTTCCGGTACCTTTGTGCGGAATTTCCCGCCTCCCGGCATGGCAACGCCGTGATCCTTCAAAAATTCTTTATAACTCTTCTCCGTGGAAAACCAGCGCGTACCGGAATCCACACGGTCTTCCAATTTTCCTCCGGTTGTAAACAAATGCTGCTTCCCACTGTGGATACTGTCCCATTCCCGCTCCATCATTGTGTATAAGTTTCCAAATTCCGGCCTGACATCTCCATAAACGGCGTCGGCCGGCTCCCACGGGTTGATCAGAGAACCGTTTCTGTTGGGATACGTTCCGGTAAAAAACGAACCTCTGGCAGGCACGCAGAGAGGGCAGGCACAGTAGGCCCGGCCAAACGCGGTCCCGTCCGCTGCGATTGAGTCAATATTGGGGGTAAATCCCTTTCCCAGCACATCATACCGCAACTGGTCCGCCATAATTATAATAACGTGTGGCTTCAACTTCCTGCTCTCCTTATTCTGCGCTGTAGCGGGCATAAGCGTCCTTATAAATCTGGATATAGCGTTCCACATTCATATCCTGAAGCTTCTTCTGGAACGAATCCCACTCGTCCTCCACGCCGCCTTCCACGATCCAGCCTGCATACTTCTGGGCTACGTAAGAGTCAATATCTGTCTGCAGCACGCCGATTTCTTCAATCTCGTCCCCAGTGAAGAACACATTGGGATACATCTCGTCGGCCGGTACATTGTACGGAGCATAGAAAGCATCCAGTTCCTTACGCTCTGTTAAGTTAGCGTTTAAGTCCAGCTTGTCAATGATCGGCTGCATCACTGCGAAGGTTCCGTCATTTCCCGGGCTGTAATCATGAATTGCCGTATCGAGAGTGACGCCTTCCGGCAGCTGCATCTGGTGGTAACGGCCTTCTCCGGTTTTCTCCAGAACGTAGCCCAGCAGGCCCTGGCAGATCTCCAGAGAACTTTCCGGATCGTAGGACTGATCGATCCAGCGCATCAGAACTTCCGGATGCTCCGCTTTGCTGGTAATTGCGAAGGAACCCTTGGAGATGATCTTTGCATCCACGGTTCTCCAGATACGCTCGCCGTTGGTATTGATAAGCGGCGCCATGGCTACGTAGTCATCCTTGTTGGCCGCCGCTGTGGCATTGCCGCTCCAGCCTAAAAACATGCCGACAATCTTGTTGGGATCCTGAATTTTGGCCACATAAACGTTAAAGTCGTGAGTGAATGCTTCCTTGTCCACCAGCCCCTTTTCGTACAGGGAATGGAACCAGGAAATGGCCTCTTTATACGGTTCTGTCATCGGCGTATATACAACATCTCCGTCGTTGATTACGAAATGATAGATATCATCCAGCTGTCCGAAGGTTCCGAATAAAGACTGGATTCCCTGCTGCCTGTTGTAAGGGTCGCTGGAGCTCATACGGAACGAAAATGGGATTTCATCGTTTGTATTGCCGTTTCCATTGGGATCACCGTCCTTGAAGGCCTGAAGAACGGTTTCCAGCTCTTCCCTGGTCTCCGGCACCTTAAGTCCCAGATTATCGAGCCAGGTCTTGTTGATGAACAGCTTGTCATGGGTGGTCGGATTTAACTCATTGATGGTCGGCAGCGAGTAGATATTGCCATCCGGCGCCGTAATCTGCTTCCTGTACTGCGGGTTTGCGTCAAGAATCGCCTTTAAGTTGGGCGCATACTCGTCTATCAGATCATTTAACGGGATCAGCATTCCCTGGGACGCGTACTTGATGATATCCACATCTTTTAAGATATCCTGTCCGTAAAATGCATCCGGCAGCGTATTACTTGCAAACAGCAGGCTCTTTTTCTCATTCCATCCGTCATCAGAGGACATATTCCAGTTGACGATTACATTCGTATCCGTCTCCAGCTTCTGAAAGAATTCCAGCTCCTTAAAATTTTTATTTTTCTGTGTGCTGGCCGCGATCTCATACGTAATCGGCTGGTTGACGATGGGCAGGCCTTCCTTATTTACTTCAAACGCAGCCTGCGTCTCTCCGGCTTCCGCGGCTTTGGTAGCTGCCGGCGCTGCCGTCTCGTTGGCAGCCTTTGGCACGCAGGCCGTCAGGGCCGCTGCCATAACCGTAACTGTAAGCAGTGTACTCATAAATCTCTTTTTCATTGTTTCCCTCCTGAAATAATATAGTTTATGTAATTTTCCTTCCAGGTCAGCCCTTGACGGAACCAACCATAACACCCTTTGCGAAATGCTTCTGCAGGAACGGATAGATCACCAGGACCGGCAGAGTCGATACGATAATGACGCCGTACTTGATCAGCTCGGCAGCCTTCTGCTGTTCAATGATGCTGTCCACATCCCCCAGGCCGGAAGCCTGATTCTGAAGCAGAATATTTCTCAGTGTTAGCTGCAGCGGATACAGCCCCTCATCCCTTAAATAGATCAGGCCGTTCATGAATTCATTCCAGTGCGCGACGCCGTAATAGAGGACGAGCACCACCACAATCGTCTTCGACAGCGGAAGCACAATGCTGAAAAAGTACCGGATATGACTGCAGCCATCGATGGAAGCCGCCTCGTACAGTTCCTCCGGTATGCTGTTGCTGATATAATTGATGGCGATAATCAGGTTAAACACGTTGATAGCCGGAAGCAGAACCATAACCCACGGCGTATTGTACAGATGAAGGTCGTTCATCCATAAGTAAGTAGGAATCAGTCCCCCCTGAAAGTACATGGTAAACATGACGAACAGCGTGAGCGGCTTCCTGGCAAAAAAGTTCTTTCTGCTTAACGGATATGCCAGCATCATGGTAAGAATCACGTTGATGGTGGTTCCCACCACGGTGTAAAAAATGGTATTGCTGTAGGATCGCCAGATCTTCGTATTTTCAAATATTTTCTCATAGCCGGTGGTGTTAAAACCGACGGGCCATAATGCCACCTGGCCATTGTTGATCGCCACCGGATCGGAAACCGACGCGATTACGATAAAATATAGTGGATACAGTACACAGACTGCCACCAGGCCGAGTACGAGATAATTAAAGATATCAAACAGGCGGTCGGCCGGCGCCTGCGTCCCAAAGCTTCTGTGCAGCTTCGTTTTTTTCTGTGCCATTTTGTCCTCCTCGTTATGAGCCCTTGGCGGCTCGTTACCACAAACTGTTGTCAGTCGTCTTCTTCGCAATGTGATTGACAGTGACCAGAAGTATGATATTGACCAGATTGTTAAACAGGTTGATGGCCGCTGAATAGCTATACTGTGCATCTATCATACCAACTTTATAGATATAGGTCGATATAATTTCACTGGCTGCCAGATTCTGGGCGTTCTGCATTAAATATGCCTTCTGGAATCCCAGATTCATTACCTTTCCCACCTCCAGAATCAGCATCATCACAACCGTAGGCAGAATACCCGGAATATCGATGTGCCAGATCCGCTGCCACTTATTGGCTCCATCCACCTGTGCCGCTTCATATAAGTCGGGGCTGATTCCCGCCAGCGCCGCGATATAGATGATTGCACTCCACCCCGCGTTCTGCCAGATTCCCGAGAGGACAAATGTCAGCTTAAAATACTTTGCATCTCCCAGAAAGAAGATGGGCTCACCTCCGAACAGCTGAATCACCTGGTTGATCAGACCATTTCTCGGCGATAAGAATATGTACAGCATACCGGTCAGGACGACGATCGATATAAAGTGCGGGCAGTACACGATCGACTGCACAAATTTCCGGAACCTCTGGTGCTTCACCTGATTCAGCATAATTGCCAGAAGAACCGGAATCGGGAACCCCAGCAGAATCTGCAGAAAGCTGAGTCCCAGCGTGTTCTTAATTAATGGCCAAAACTGGGAAGATGAAAAAAATCGTTCAAAATGTTTGAAGCCGCACCACTGGCTCCCCCAGATTCCGTCCACCGCCCGAAAATCCTTAAAGGCGATCTGCACTCCATACATGGGTACATAATGGAACAGAATAAAATACAAAATAGGAACTGCACATAATAACAGAAGCTGCCAGTCGCGCCTCAGCGCCCTTTTCACTCTGTAAATCCCCGGCTTTCCGGGTGCAGACCCGACCGCGTGTTTCGTGTCAGTACTCCCCCTCATTTCCTGAAACCTCCTCCATATTTTTTTTGTCTGACACCAGTATAACGGCAGTTCCCGCCTCGTTTCAATTCACATTTTTTGCAGACCTTCCAGCCATTTTTCCAGCGGCCATAACCGCATACTGTTTTTGCTTTCTGCATTTGCCATTTTTTGCTTCTTTGCAGAATTTGCACTAGATTCCATGGGGCTTTCCGCCATTTTTTATCTATCTTTTCCTTGTCCTTATTTTCTTTCGCGGTACTTTGCTTGAAAGTGTTGTGCATTTACCATATAATAAATATTGTTAAATAACAGAAATGGGGGCGGTGAGATCTTATGCTGAAAACAGGGAAAAAGCGAAAATTCGGGAGGCACTATATCCGCTATCTGATCTCCTATATGACCGTGCTCTTAATCCCTCTCGTCATCCTGACCTTCTTCTATTCCTCCCGATTTATGAAGAAATTTTATGATGAGATCTATGAAACCGTAGACTTAGAGCTGCTGCAGATCAGCACTCAGCTCGACAATGAGCTGGAGTCCATGTTAAACATCGTAGGGCAGCTGACGCTGACCGGAACGATACACGATGCCTCCGAGGCGGAAACTCCACTGGCCCTGAGCCCGACCATCACCTATCTGTCGGCCTTAACCTCTGCGAACCCTTTTATCCAGGATATCGTTCTGATTCTGGATGGAAAAGAATACGTGGCCACCAGTTCCACGACCTGCCGGAAGGACTATTACTTCAGCCGCATTTTCCGCGTCCCCGGCATGAGCTCCAGGGAATTTCAGGATCTGCTTCTGAACAGCAAGGCCTCCTTCTGTCTTCCCAGGCAGAAGCTTCTCAACCTGGACTTAGGCCCTGCCGAGGCGAACGTCGTGCTTTTTTCCTACCCGGTCTTTACCGATTATCAGAAACATGAGGGCACAGCTCTCTTTTATGTAAATAACAGCTCCATCGAGGCACTTTTAAGCCAGAAGCTTCAGAGCTATCAGGCGCAGACCTATATCCTGGACCAGAACGGGGCCGTCGTAACCACCTCGGGGGAACACGATCGGATGCGCGGCATTTTAAGCACTTATCTGGGAGATTCCATAGAACCGTCATCCACGGCCAGTATAGACGGGGAAGAATACGTCGTCCGCACACACCGGTCCGAGAAAAATGGGTGGACGTATCTGGCTTTTATTCCGGACAGGCAGACCACATTTTCCCAGGTTTCTTCTATTATGAAGGAATTCCTGCTGGCTATCGTGATTATTCTGCTTATCGCCAGCTTTACCATCTTCTTTTTGCAGAAGGTGAATTACGCGCCCGTCCGCCGCCTGCGGGACAGGGCAAAGCTGATCTCCCCGGACGCAGCTTCCTACAACGAACTGGAGACCATTGCCGGAGCACTGGACTACTTATCTACTCAGAACAGTTCGCTGTCCACTCAGCTGGCCAACAGCCTCACAGCCGTTAAAAATGAACGCTTATACCGCCTCTTAAACGGCGCCTACGCTTCCAGAGAAGACTTCAATCTGGACTGTTCGGAGCTGGACCTCTCCCTGCCAAATGAGCACTTTACCGTCAGTATCGTGATGCTGCATAAGCAGTTTGACAACTTGGACGGGCTGGCGCAGGAGATTAAGAAGCAGTTCTCCGTTCCTTATATTTATTATTACCTGCATAATTTCCATCCCAACCAGATCGTGCTGCTCCTGAACCAGCCGGACCATATGCCGGTCTCGGCAAGATTTTTCGGCGATGTGCAGAAATATCTAACCAGGCAGTACGGGCTGCTGACCACCGTCGGAATCGGTACCTGCGTGGACAGTACGGAACGCATCGCCCAGTCCTATATGGAGGCCGTCAGCGCCCTGGACTACCGTTTCGTAAAGGGCAACGGCACCGTCATTGAATTTCGGGAGGTCCTGGGGCCGGCGCACGCAACGGTCGTTTACCCTCACAAGGAATTTGAGAGTCTTAGAAATGCACTTTTTTCCCAAAATGAGCAGAACATCAGGGATGCCATTCAGAATATCATTCATTTTATGGAGCAGAGCCAGCTTCCTCTCTATCTGGCCAGAAGTATTTGTTTTGACTTAATCCATCTCGTAAATGAACACTGCCGCGGTCAGAAAAATGCGGCCTCCAACTCTCCGATCGAATTGTCGGGTATGGAGACCGCGCAGGAGATTATACAGATGCTCCGGGCCTGGAGTGAGCATTTGAGCGGGCTTACCACCTCTGCGGCCAAACGGGTCGTTCTGGATGAGGTTATGAAATACTTAGAAGCCAACTGCCTCCGCTGCGATTTTTCCGCTTATGAGGCAGCCGGCCACTTCGAGATGACGCTTCCGGCCTTCAGCAAATACTTTAAAGATCAAACTGGTCAGAATGTGATGGATTACACCATTCACCTGCGGATGGAACGGGCAAAAGAGCTTTTACGTACCACCGCGCTTCCGCTGAAAGAGATTTCCGAAGCCGTAGGCTATTACAATATCTCCAGCTTTACGAGGCGTTTCAAATTAAACCAGGGGATTACCCCCAGCGAATACCGAAAGGTGGTTGTAAGAGACAGGTAAACAGTCATACAAATATGGAATCATATTCTTATTTTGTATAATTTATTTGACTATATCTCATAATACCTCTATAATTAACAGATAGAAACAACTTCGATATCCTGCGATAAGGAGGTTCCATATGTATATTAAACGCTCTATAGAAAAAAAGATTGAGGAATTGGCAAACTTTTTCCCTGTACTTATGATATGCGGACCAAGACAGGTCGGAAAGACCACCATGCTAAAGGAACTGTCAAAAACCTGGCCAACGCATGTGAATTATGTTACCTTAGATTACCCGCAGGTCAGGCTGCTTGCCAGGGAGGATCCCGAACTCTTCTTACAACAGTATACTCCTCCTGTAATTATTGATGAGATACAATATGCGCCCGAACTTTTGCCGTATATAAAGATCAGAGTGGATGAAAGTGATGAAAAAGGCCAGTATATTCTGACAGGTTCCCAAATGTTTCATATGATGAAGAATGTAAGTGAGTCTCTGGCCGGGCGGGTGGGAATTCTGACGCTTTATTCATTCAGCCAGTCCGAACTGGATGGCCGGGAAAACAAGGCATTTCTGCCCTCTGGTATAATAATGTCCGAAATACCATTAACGATTTCAGAGGTCTTTGACCGGATTTATAAGGGCAGTATGCCCGCGTTAGCAGTAAACGCAAATATGCCGATAGAAAATTACTATGGCTCTTATATGCAAACCTATTTAGAAAGAGATATCCGTGATTTGGTCAAGATCACCGATGAGACCCGATTTTTGAAATTTATCTCCTGTGTGGCGGCCCGCACCGGACAGGAAGTAGTTTTAGCGGATATATCCAGAGATACGGAGATTGACGGAAAAACGGCCGAGAGATGGCTGTCCATTCTTTGTTCCTCCGGATTAGTATATCTTCTCCCACCATACTTCAACAACACAATCAAGAGAATCGTAAAGCGGCCCAAACTTTATTTTATGGATACCGGACTTGCCTGTTATTTAAGTCTGTGGAACAATCCCAGGGGACTGGAGGTTTCCGCAATGGCCGGCGCCATGTTTGAAACGTATGTTATATCTGAGATTATAAAAAGCTATGCCAACGCAGGAAGAGATACAAGAAACCGCCTGTGTTATTACAGGGATAACAATAACAAGGAAATTGATTTAATTATACTGGAGAACGGGAAAGCCTATCCGGTAGAAATAAAGAAAAGTGCAAATCCCGGAAAAAACGCCGTCAGGCACTTTGGCGTCTTGAAGGATATGGGACTTGACGTGGGAGAAGGCGCTGTAATCTGCATGACACCCATGATATTGCCCATTGATGAAAAAAATAAGTATGTTCCTGTTGGATGCATTTAACCCCCCTCCATCTGGCACACCAAAGACAGAGGCGGCACCCCGATATAAACTGGGATGCCGCCTCTGTTATTTTTAATTAAACCGTCAGTTATTCTGTTTTCTCCAGCATTCCCATTCCCGCAGCAATCTTCTTTCCAAAGATCAGGACGATCAGTCCTGTCGCGCAGGTAATCAGGCCGATTACCAGGAAGAACGGAACCTCAGAACCCTCCTTATAGAAATTTACTGCCAGGGTGTTAAGCGCCGCACCTGTGGACTGTGACATGGACCACACCGTAATCATCTGGGTCGCAAACGCCTGCGGGGCCACGATGGACGCACAGGAATATCCAACCGGGCTGGTAAATGCCTCACCGAGAATAATAAGCAGATAGAACACTACGATCCAGAGCGGGCTCACCTTATCCGCAGCTCCGTAGAGCATGAAAGGAAGCGTCATGAAGAGCGGTCCGCAGCCCCACAGAATCGTTCCGATACCGATCTTTGCCGGTGCCAGAGGCTGTCTCTTTCCGAGCACACTCCACAAGGAACCGACCACGGCCCCTAAGAAAATGGCAAATACGGCCGGAAGTGTCTGGAAGGACGCCGCCGATATCTCCATTCCAAATATCACACGGTCCACTCTCTGTTCCGTAAAAATGGCAAGAATGGAAGTGGACTGGGTCCATACCAGCATGGCAAAGCAGTTGCAGATGAAGGCGGGGATTAGGTTGGCAACTCTCGTCTTCTCCTCTTTCTGCGTCTTCGGGCTTGTAATAATAATCACAAAGTAAATGATCGGGATAAAAATGGCGGCTGTACTGATTACGTTGGAGAATACCCCGATCGTCAGGATCCCGCTGATAAACAACACAGCAAATACAGCAATGGCAACTACAATGGCAGCAATCATTTTTACAATAAAGCTTTTCTTCTTGTCAGCAGGAAGGGGATCATCTGGCTCGTAACCGATTGTTCCGAAGAACTTCTTCTCTGTGATCAGATAGGCTGCGACCCCCAGAGCGGCAAATACGGCACAGACCAGAAATGCTGCATGGTATCCGGTAGCCAGTGCAATAGCGCCGGAGATAACAGGCGCCGCCGCGCCGATGTTGGATATCACATAGCCAATCGTATAGGCTCCGTCTCTTCGGCTGTCGGATTTGTCGTAAAATTTTCCCATCAGGGCGTCTGCGCTTCTGCCGCAGAGCATGGCGGATACAAGGAGCAGACACATGGCTCCCACGTATCCCACGATTCCGCCGAATGGCAGGGCGAGGCAGACGTACGCCAGCACCGTGACGGCTCTGGAAAAGCACAGCGCGCGCCTCGTTCCCAGGATACGGTCGGCCACATAGCTGCCGACAATACCGAACATGAGGGAACACGCCGAGTAAAGGGATATCAGCTGCGCCGCGTTGGCCTGGCTCAGTCCCAGCCCCTCCGGTTTTACAGCATACAGATAATAAATTAAAATAGCGCTCATGCCATAGCTGGCATAAGAATTGCATAACTGCATAAAGCTTAAGGTTCCCACTCCCTTGGGATGGCCTAAAAATGATTTCTGTTTACGTAACTCTTCATTTGAAATCGCCTGAGTTGCTGTTTTCATGAGTATTTCTCCCTCTTTTTATTTAAATCGTCTTAAAGTAGACCTGATACGGCTCGTGGCAGATACTGCTGAGCGGAACAAATTTAATCTCCTGGTACTGCAGCGAGATCTCTCCCTCCGCCTTAACAAGCTGCTCTAAGGCTCCTTCTCTATCGAATGGTAATTCCAGAAAATTCACCGAATCGGTCAATGCCGCCAGTACATAAGGTCCATACGTGAGGCTGGCGGTATGGGGATCATCCGGCGTCCGCTCCAGATTCACCCGACACGCAAACCGGATCTCTGCCCTCATGCTGCCGCTTCCATTGTATCCAATCCGAATATATCCGGCCTCATCCGGCGCGGCCTTCACGGCTGCCCCGTCAATCTCCAGCTGATACGATCCGCCGCACCAGTACGGAACTCTTATTTTCAGCACTGTGCTTTTATTTCCCTGTACCTCCACAGAGATATGACCCGGGTCCGCTGAACTCGTCGTCTGCCTGATCGTAATACCTGCGGCTTCCAGAACCGACGGGATAAACAGATTAACATAAATCGAGTCTGCATCGTGGTAATAAATACTGTCAATATATTTGAAATGGCTTTCCAGTCCGGTTCCGTGACAGCAGGAATTCTCATCCTCAAAATCCTTATGAAATCCAGGTGCCAGCGGCATAAAGTAGGTGCTGGCCCCCGTCGCTCCGTGTTCACAGGAAGCGGCGATATGGTTGAAGACCGTTCTCTCATAATAATCCATATAGCGGGCCGAGGGCTGGTACTGGTACAGCTCCTTCGTCAGCTTCAGCATATTATAGGAAGCGCAGCTCTCCGCCGTATTCTTGGTCAGAAGGCCGGCAACCGTTCCAGCCTCATGGAACATCTCCCCCTCACCGGTACCGCCGATGGTATAGATATGAGCGCCGGTCACCGCTTCCCAGAAGAAACGGGCGATATCCCGGTAATACGTCTCTCCGCCTGCCTCAAATATCTTCATGCAGCCTACCATCTGGGGAATGTGCTGGTTCGCATGCAGTCCATCCAGCGCGTCAACGTTCTTAGCCATGGGGTAAAACAGCCTGTCGTTGTTAAACAGCTTCGCAGCCTCCAAATGCTCCGGCTTTGCTGTGTGTATGTATAATCGGGCCATGGCGTCGTTCATGCCGCCGAATTCTCCTGCAATATAGAGACTCCACATACGGTTCAGCTGGGCATGGGGTACCTTTGACAGCCTCTCGTACACCCAGTCTCCCAGATCTCCGGCAATAGTGAGTGCCTCGTCACAGCCCGCGAATTCGTAGCAGTCCAGGAGTCCGGCGAGAATCTTATGGAGTGTATAATAGGGAGCCCAGATCTCCGGATAGCGCACCAGCTGTTCCAGACGGTCAAACTGTTCTTCTCCATAACCGCTTAAAAAGCCTTTATGGCAACCCTTTTTCTCGTGCAGGGCAGTCTGACATTCCCGAAGCGCGTGCACCATATACTCTGCTTTTCCCCGGATCACCGGGCTGCCGGTCGCCCGGTAACACAGGGCCAGCCCCGATAAATAGTGGCCCGTGGTATGTCCCCTTAAGTTGCTGTCAGGAGCATCCCATCCGATCATCTCCGGCGCCCCCTTCTTATTCAGTCCCGCAGCATCCCGGAAATTATAAAGCATCTGGTCGTCATTGACCTGAAGCAGAAACTCTAAAAACCACTCCTGCGCCTGATAAAACGGGCTTCCTTCAATTAAGTAAACCCGGCCGTCCGAACAGTCTCTGACAATCGGTACAGGATTTACTGTCTCCGCCTCCAGCGTTTCCACAACCTCTATTCCGGCAGTCACAGGAACCGTGGTTCCTGATATAAAGCCGTGTTCCTCCACGAATCCGGTTTTCTCATAGACAGCTTCTCCATGATTGTTCCACTCTACCGCGTGGGAAATGGTCTTGCCGTCTTCCGTCACCACTACCGCCACAGACGGCAGATAGTAAGTCTGTCCCTTTGGAGCCTTTTCCTGGATTGGATATATCTTCGCAATCCTGATCCGGTTTTCCTCCTCCAGCACGCGCACGTCAAAGCAGCGCTCCGCCTCCGCGTCTCCGCACGTGATCACTGCCGTAAGTTTGATCGTCCTGGTGCCCATGCCGAATTTGGGGCGGGTAACCTTTCCTTCCGGAGTGATAATCCTGTCGTGGCCGCTGATCCACCGGATATCGGAACCGTACACTCCCTTTTTCGGAAGCGGCAAATCGAACTCTACGGTCCGGGTATTGCCGATATACAGAGCCTCTCTGTCTTTCTCCACGATTTCTTCTGCCGTCATGATTCCTTTACCTCCTGATATTTCGTTCCGTCGATATCGTATTCATTTCGCACCGTATCCCATGGATACGGAAGCTGCCTCGTCGTATAGAGCTGTGAGAAATATTCGTATGCCCCGGTGTCGTAACGCTTCAGCTCTTCTCTCGTATTGACCGGCCCCCGCACACCGTCCCACGCTCCGTCTTTTCCCTCTTCCATGACGTTAAACCAGATTGTGGTCAGCGTGGCGAAATACTCTTCAAAATTGCTGATTGCATAGCTTCCCGGCCATTTTCCAGCCGCTTTTGCCGCCTCATATACCTCAATGGAACGACAGTACAGCGTCTGATCGGCCAGATTTTTTATACCGATCAGATGAATGGCGTGGGCGAATTCATGAGCCAGAATCAATTCCTGTTTATAACGGGTCTGATGCGGTCCTTCGAGCACTCTTAAGATGTTGGCCTCTGAGATAGACGTGACCGGATTTTCATCGATACCACCGTAGCCCTCGACCGGCCGGTTCATGTACAGGCAGCCCGCGCGGTGCTCCGGTATATCGTATGCGTCTTCATCCAGTGCGTAGATCGCCAGCTCCGCATGAAGCTCCCTCATTCGGTCCGCTGTCTCAGGCAGCTTCTCCAGCAGAATATCAATCATCTGAGCCGCAGCCTCATGAGCCCTGTCGCTCACCTTTTCCCCTGACTTAATACGGATACCCATCTTCGAGGTTGTAAACTTCCGATAATACGGCTCGTAGGAAACCTGGTGGACTACGGTATTCATGCCGGCTGCTTCTATCAGACTTTTGGAACATACAATCCGGTGATCTGCCTTATATTCCACCCAGGCGGTAAGAGTGTCTGGGGATTTGATATGGGATTCTTCTTTTGGGAATTCCTTCTTCAGGCGTTCCTCTCCCCCGATTTCTCTTGCCAGCGTTACCGTAGTTCGTCTCTTCGCCGGTTCATGCACGGTACCGACATCCCATTCGTCATCGTCTTTCCGTTCATAAAGCTCCAGTTCTGTTCCATCTCTGTACACATGGAAAACCATGTTTTTATCTTTGCCGGATACCGGCTCTCGCCCCCAGTAAAATTCAATATGCCTGCTGTCAATCCGCCGCACACGTTCAATGGGAAGCACACATTCTTCTCTCATTGCCGTTCCCCTCCATACCTTCCCGGAACATCAGAGTATAATCAAATCCCGTGTAATATTAGGTGTCAGACACTCCGCTCCGTCACCCGTGATCAGGTAATCATCTTCAATCCGCACGCCGCAGATGCCCTGTACGTAGATTCCCGGCTCCAGCGTATGTACCACATTACGTTCCATCCGATACTCATTTCTCGAAGACAGGAACGGGTTCTCATGAATATCCAGACCGAATCCGTGTCCCGGTCCATGAGGCAGGTGATACCCCGCACCACCTATAACCGCTTCCACGGCAAGATCCACGTCCCGTGCGCTGACTCCCTCCCTCAGAGTACTTTCCGCCGCCTCCTTGGCTGCCTTCACCGTGTTATAGATCTTCATCATCTCGTCTGACGGTTTCCCCAGCGAAAAGGTTCTCGTGATATCAGAACAGTACGCCTCATATTTACATCCAAAATCAATCGTAACCATGTCTCCCTGCTGGATCGTTCTGTCCGTTAAGCTGGCGTGTGGATTAGCTCCGTTCACCGGGCCGGAAGCGACAATTGTTTCAAACGCCACATCCAGGCTTCCCCGTCTGCGGAATTCATTTTCCAGAATGTTGCGGATCTCCTTCTCGCTCTGTCCGGGCCGGATCTGATTCAGCAGAGACAGGAATGACTGTTCCGTAATATCGCAGGCTCTGCGGATCAGAACAAGCTCTTCCTCGTCCTTCACCATCCTGGCATCTGAAATATACGGTTTCATGTTCTGGATAGTTCCATGACAATGGCTTTCCAGCTCCAGGTAGTCTGCGTGCGAGATCTGTCCGATATCAATTCGGATTTCCCTGGCTTCAATCTCATCGAGCAGTCTGCCTGCGGTTTCGTAAAGCTTCTGCCCTGACTTGATTAAGACAATCTCAAATCCTTCTGTCTCCTGTTCCGCCTGACTGGTAAACCGTCCATCTGTGATCAGATAATTTCTGCTTTCACTGAGAATAATTACCGCCACTCCGGCTTCGCCGCTGAACCCGCTCACATATCGGATATCCGTTCCCTGGGTCACAAGCAGGCTGTCTATCCCATCCTGCCGCATGCTGCCGAGGATTTTCTGTACTCTTAAACCATAATTCATCTTGCTTCCTCCAACTATAATTATGAACTTAATTTCATTATTATGAACACATTGTAATCTCACCTCATACTTTTGTCAATGCATGGCGCTGAAATATTTTATTTTTGAGCAATAGTGCTAATTCTGCAACTTTTTATTTAGGAATAATCACAAAAAGGCTGTGAAATCCAAAATGGATTTCACAGCCTCGTATTTATAATGCAAAAGAGCCGAATTTCTCCGGCTCTCCCAAGTATGCATCCGCAAATACACACCCCAATTAATATTTATAGTATACAATACCGGTTTCATAAATGCAGAGATTAGATAAAATTTTTCAGAGAATTCATCCTCCCAGACAACTCGGATGAATTACTATAGATGCTACGTCAAGATTCACGGAATCTTCCACTATTTCGTTTTCTGAAAAACCCAGTAGGTAACCACCCGTTTATCCCCCAGATTATAGATTCTGTGTGCCGATTTCTCCGGAATATAGATCGAATCGCCCTCTTCCAGGGTATAGACACTGTCCTCCACCTCGATGGTCAGGACGCCCTCGATCACGGTGCACACTTCCGGGAACAGGTGTCTGGAGACGATTCCCTTCTCCTCCGCTCCCGGGTCAATCGTTATGAACTCATAGATCTGCTTGTCATAGCCGAAATCCAGTGTTTCAATCGTCATCTTATAGCGGGGATGATCAAACACCGACCTCTCATGCTTCCGGATGACCGTATGGTGCTGCTTCTCCTTCGTCAAAATCTCGATGATATCGGTCCGCAGCGCCTCAGCCACCTTCTGAAGGCTTTCCACCGTGGGACTGTTTTTCCCGGTCTCCAGATTGCTTAAAAAGCCGACCGAATAGCCGGTATACTCGGAGAGCTCCCGGATGGTAACGCCCTGTTCTTTTCTTAACTTGCTGATTTTTTCGCCTATTCCATCGAGATTAATGTAGTTCATAAAGCTCCTTTTACATCACATTTCCTGTAAACTATCTGTCTGAACTTTATCTTACTACATCATTTTAAAAATGAAAAGCGGTTTTCCATATTTTTTCATATTTATGAACCAGGGCGTGTTTGAAAATTCATCACAGGCCAGCTTTACAGCTTCAGCTCTCCAATAATCTTCTTCAGCTCCTCGGCCGAATATACCAGTTTTCCCATCTCCATTAAGTCCAGGGGGATATCCAGCACCTTTTCCGCGCCTTCCTGGCCGACTACCGTCGGGATGCTTAAGCAGATATCGTGAAGTCCATAGAGCCCGTCTAAGTAAACCGATATCGGCATGATGGAATGTTCATTCCGGATCACAGACTCAGCGATTCTGCAGACCGCCATGGCCACACCGTAGTAGGTGGCCCCCTTTTTCTCTATAATCTCGTACGCGCTGTCCCGGACGCTCTGGTAAATGCGGTCCATGGACTCCATATGATCGAAATATCCCCTCAGTTCACAAAAATGATTTAACGGGATCCCCGATACGTTTGCCGCGCTCCACACAGCCAGCTCACTGTCGCCGTGCTCCCCGATGATAAATGCATGAATGCTTCTGCTGTCCACGTCGAGATGGCGGCTCAATAAGTATTTCAGCCTGGCCGTATCCAGAACAGTCCCGGAACCGATGACTTTGTGACTGGGATAACCGGAAAGCTTAAGCGCCACATACGTCATGATATCTACCGGATTGGACACGATGAGCAGCGTCGCCTCCTGATTCTTCTCCACGATCTTTGGTATAATACTCTTGTAAATCTCCACATTTTTATGGACCAGATCGAGCCGTGTCTCTCCAGGCTTCTGATTTGCTCCCGCTGTGATAATGATCATGGCACAATCCGCGATATCCTCATAGCCTCCGGCCTTGATTTCCATAGGCTTCGTAAACGGCAGACCATGGCTTAAATCCATCGCCTCCCCTTCCGCCTTCTTTTCATTGGCATCAATCAGAACCAGTTCCGAAAAAATCCCCTTCTGTACAAGGGAAAATGCAATAGATGTTCCTACAAATCCACAGCCGATAATGGCCGCCTTCTGAATATTTATCATGATGAACTCCTCCTTCAACCAGGTTTATTTTATGCTGCTGTCCGGCACGGCATGACTGCACCGCCTCATGAACCGGAAAACAGAGTGCCGCAAAGGCACCCTGTCATATGGGAAAATACGATATCCTGTTTTATAGTTCAATGACAATCTGCCTTTGCATGATTTACTCAATGGTACCGGCCATAATATTTCCAGCCATTTCCATCTGGTTACAGTATAGCAGACTCTTTCTCTCTTTGCAATAGTGATAATGATAATTATTTTTATTTAGTCTTATTATTTCGTTCCAGCACATACGCGGATAAGAATGAGGTCACCGGAACGCACAGGATAACTGCCAGACTGCCGGACAGGCTGTGAGCCGCCTCAATAGCAATATAATCCGAATTCATCAGCTGCTCCGGCTGAACACCGTATGAGATCAGCACCAGCATCATGGTAAGGGCCGTCCCGGTAAATGCGAGAACCAGGGTCGCGCACATAGTACCGATCATATCTCTTCCAATGGCGTACCCAGCTTTGACAATCGCTTTAAAATCCATGGATGGATTCTGATGTTTCATCTCAAAAAGAGAGGCCGCGATGGACATACACATATCCATAACTGCACCCAGAGAAGCGATCAGAATGCCTGCGAAAAGAATATACCTGATTTTCAGCCCCGTGTTTTCCGAGATTAGTAAAAGCTCCTCCGCCTGACTTTCATTATAGCCGTCGAGGTGCAGGACCGCAGTTATGACCGCAAACGCCCCTGCTGCCACCAGCACTCCCGCCATCGTAGAGGCGATAGCCGTCAGTGTCTTCGCGCTGTACCCGTTCAGAAGCAGCATGGAGACAGCTGTGGAGACAAGAATTGTAAGAATGCTCAAAAGTACGGGGGAATGGCCCCTGTATATCATGGGAAGCAGAAACGCTATGATAAAAAACATGGTAAACGCCAGGCTGAGAATACTTTTTACTCCTTTTCCCCGGCCCACCAGCACCATACACACCATAAAGACAATGCCAGTCATTATAAGTCCTGAGGTTCTGTCGTAATTATAGACCGAATAAAACGGCTCCACCCCCTCAGGACAATCCGCCTTGATAATTAACAGCTGACCTTTTTTGGCATAAACATTATGGGTCGTGCTGAGATAATTGACTACCGTAATGACATCCCCTGAATGGCCCTTGTTAAGAAGCTCCACCTTCAGTTCCTGGGTTCCCAGCCAGCGCCCCTCTGCCTCCTTCACCGGCTCCAGCTGCTGATCCGTCACCTCCAGCACCCTTGCCTTTACGTAATTGATGGTCCCATTTTCATACATGGTATAGGTAATCGGGTTAGCCCTGTTATAAATGCAGATGGCTGCAATCATCAATACTACCACAGCAGCCAGGACGATCTCCCCGCGCTTCCTCTTAATCCAGTCCATAATTGATTTCCTCCCTGTTTCCGCGTTAGCCGGAACAATCATAAAACTCCCGGACCGGCTGGCCGATCCGGAAGTCTCCTTTTTATTCTTATTACGGATTTATACACGCACCTGATTCGTCGAACCGGTACTCCGTTCCATTATAGTGAACCGGTGCAGTAGCCATCGCCCCATCCTGGTTCAAATAATACCATTTATCCTGATACAATACCCAGTCTGATGCCGCCATAGCTCCTGACGGCTGTAAATAGTACCATACGCCCTTCACCTGAATCCAGCCAGTCTGCATATAACCGGCCTGGTCAAAATGATACCAGCTTCCCTGTATGGACGCCCATGTATTGACCGGATACGTCTTATTCTGATACTGATACCACCAGCCCGTCTGGTCCTGTATCCATGATCCCTGCACACTGCCGGAAGAACCATGATCGGAAGACCCATTGTCGGAGGACCCATTGTCGGAGGACCCATTGTCGGAAGACCCATTGTCAGAAGACCCGTCATCAGAATCATTTCCACCATCATCCGGCTTATCCGCCGCTTTTTCTGCAAGTACAAACGGGCTCAGCGCATTAACAACAAAACTGATCGCTCCATCTTTTCCTGCAAATTTTACGTTTTCATATGCCCCATTGGTGTAATGCAGCAGCACCAGCCGGTTTAAATCAATGCCCTCCGGCGCGTCGATGGTTATCTTTATCGGAACCTTCGGCTGGATATTCCCGCCTGACACCTCCGGATCATCACTTATGATATCCAGTTGAATATCCAGTGCGATAACATCTTCCGTCTCAAATCCCACAGACTCCGGCAGTTCCATATCGCTTACCTTCAGAACAGCCGCTGCCCTGACACCAGCCTTTAACGGAATACTGAGCGCTGCGCCTTCTGCCTTCACACCGGTCACCTTCTCAGTTTTCAAGTCGGTTTCAGTCGACAAATCGCCGTAGCCTGCCAGGATCCTGTCTTCCAGCTTTTTGATTTCCTCCATTTCGGATTCATCCATTGTATTAGGATCATACGAGAGCGCTCCGGCCGCCTCAGCCGCCTTCTTCAGAATTTCCTGCTTCTCTCCCTCTGTCTCCGCCTGTTCGAGAGCCTTATCCAGACTCTCCAGAATCTCTGCTACCGTATCGCCCGTCACATCAGGCTGCGGCTTCGGAGCTTCTGTCCTGTAAATTGTAAAATGGTCTACTTCCGACATATCCGTCGTACGATAGGTTGTAATTGCAAAGGAACTGTCCGTTACCTCCACGTTAGTGATATTCGGGGTACTCTCCTGATTCATCACCGCCGCGTAAGGAAAATCTTTATTATGTATCGAATAATACTTGCTGCCGCTGGCGGAGTTGGCCGTTACATAAAGCACTTCGCCTTCTCCCGGATCTGTCACACTCTCCGGCACCGTTCCATCAGCAGGAACCACCGGATCCGTTCCGTTCATCATGTAGCTTCTGGTATAAACATGGTCATGGCCCATCAGCACTACGTCGATTCCCAGCTCCGTAAATACCGGAGCGAGCTCCGCCCGCCTCTGGATAATATCATTGTCCGACTCGTGGCTGGCCGTACTGTAGATTGAATGATGGAAAGTTACCACCGTCCAGTCCGCATCGGCACCATTTTCTTCCAGAACTTTTTTCATAAACTCCCGGTGCTCCGCCGTACTCATATTGTTGGAGTTGAGAGACATAAAGAGCACATTGTTATACGTATACCAGTAGTCTCCTCCGAATTTTCCGGTCTTCTCAGTCATTCCCAGACTGCTGACATTCGGCACCTGGAAATGCTGGCTGTAGGCACTGCTTCCCGCGTCATGATTTCCCACGTTTACCGCTGTCGGCAGGGACAGCAGCTCCTTCGGGCTTAAGTATCCCGCATACTGCGCCTCATTGCTGGCCGTGTTGACCTGATCTCCCGCGCTGATTAAGAAGCTAGTCTCCGGAAATGCCTTCATGGCCATTTTCAGGGTATTCTGCCATCCCTCTGTATCCGTATCCGTGCTTCCCGCGCCAATCTGCGGATCGCCTGCAAGCAGGAAGTTAAATCCATTCTCATAATCCCGGGTTGTAAATTCATAAATATCGGACCAGGTTTCCCCGGCGCCGACCTGGTAAACATAAGCGGTATCCGGCTTTAGTCCTGTCATGACTGCCTGGAAGCTGTAGAACCCGGCGTCGTTTGCCTCCGTTCTTTCCGCAGCAAACTCGGAAGCCTGCTCCGGGAACGAATCTCCGTCCATATCCGCCTTCTCTCCGATTCTCACTTTGCCGTCTTCCCCGATTGAGGAATACCAGGTAACAGCCGACTGTGTCTCATCATTCCATACCCCCAGAGAAATCGCCTTAAATGGCTTCGGCTGTGCAGCCTTCAGGGAAATGAAATCAAAATAGATGTCGGAGCTGCTGGCCCTGTCCTGATGAAGCTCTACTGCAATTGTATTTACACCGTCTCTCAGCATGGAAACGTCATTAATTGTGACAATATCATGGCTTGGAGCTGACAGCCCATTGGCCGAACCGTATGCCAGGTTCTTGTCATAGCCGCCCTCCGGTACCTGCCCCTCGTAGACATTCTTTCCATTGATGTACACGATCACCGCGTCATCGTAGGCGATTTCCGCCTCCAGCGCTTCCAGATCGGAGACATCGTTCAGATAGACATCCGTGCGGAAGAAATACGCGGGCACTGCCGTTTTCGTATCGTCAATGTAATGCTTTAACAGCGTATCCGGGATATATCCGCCTCCCAGGTCTGCAATCGCGCCTTTCTTGGCTCCGAAGCTTCCCTTTCCGGACTTCCACTGTTCATCCGCAAACTCCGTATGCGTCCATACGGTCCGGTCCTCACTGCCTTCCGCCGGATCGGTGTTGTTCTCCAGGTAGTTCCAAACCGTGCCCTCTGTCGTAATGAATTCATCCGATTCCGAGGCGGGTGTCCCTATTTCCAGAGAGCAGAAATCAAAGTAAATATCCGAGCTGTTGGCCCTGCCCTGATGAAGCTCTACCGATATAGTGTTGCTTCCCTCTTTCAGCATGGTCAAGTCCGTGATCTGGAACTTGTCGTTAATCGGAGTACCCGCGTTTGTTCCTCCATACTCCAGATTCTGTGAATAGCCGCCCTCCGGGACACCGGCCCTGTGAACTTCCTCGCCATTGATATAGATGATGGCCGCGTCATCATAGAAGATCTCGCCGTTTAAGGCAGTAATGCTTCCGATATCTTCCAGTTCGATTGTCGTACGGAAGAAATAGGCCGGAATATCCGTATCTTCCGCCATATCCGGCCCTTCTATATACTGGGTCAACAAAGTATAGGGAACCAGGCCGTCTCCCAGATCCGCAATCTCACCTTTCTTCGCCCCAAAGCTTCCTCCCGCCTCTTTCCAGCCGGAATCATCGTAATCCGCATGGGTCCAGACCAGTCTGCCGGCCTTCGACGATGCTTTGTTTTTGCCCGCCGCAAAACGATAAAGTCCATATTTTCCCGACGCATTGGACGGCGATGCGCCAGAAGGTGACGCGTTGCTGGGGGTACCCGGCATTTCCTCTTCCGTGTCATCCGCTGCCGCCGGATCCGTATTATCGTCCAGATACCTCCATACGGTTTCTTCTGTCGATATCAGCCTGCTCGTCCGTACCTTCGCCCCTGGATCCCGATCCGGCTGTACAGGCGCGCCAAATGCAGCCGTTATATTGCCCGCTGCCAGACAGGCGCTCAGTAAAAGAGCTGTCAACCTTTTTAGTTTCACACTCATCATTTCCTCCTTAAAAGTTTTTTTCATACTTATGTTAGCAGGAAATTAACTGAGCAAATACCTTATTGTTGTAAATGGTTTGTAAATTGTTTGTATAGGCGTAAATTTCACAACAAAGAGTCCGGCCCGCTAAACTTTTCGGTAACAAAAACGGCCGGAGCACATCCTGGCCCCGGCCGCAATTCCTTTTATTTCACCCTATTATGATCTGTCCTGAAGTCTCATTCCCGCCTTTACCATACGGAATGCCCGCTCCGCCGCTCCGGCGTACAGCTCTTCCGCCCGTTCCAGCGCCTCATCGAGCCCCATGGCCCCGTTGATGGTGGTGATAATGCTGTCAATCCCGTGATCGAATATCATCTCCGCCTTATCGCCCATACCGCCGACGATGGCGATCGCCGGGATTCCCTTCTTCCGGCAGCGATTGCCGATTCCGCTGGGAACCTTTCCAAAGGCAGACTGCCAGTCGATTCTTCCCTCACCGGTTATGACCAGATCCACACCTTCCAGAAGTTCATCAAAATGAATCAGATCCAGCACAGTCTCGATTCCCGACTTCATCTCCGCCTTAAGGAATACACAGAATGCCGCTCCCAGACCACCGGCAGCGCCGGAACCCGGAATCTGGTCCACATCGGTACCCATTTTCTCCCGGATCAGGGCCGCGTAGTGAATCATTCCCTGCTCCAGTTCATCTAAGATCTCCGGAGAGCCGCCTTTTTGCTTTCCAAACGTATAGGTCGCTCCGTCAGGACCCGTTAAGGGATTATTTACGTCACACATTATGGTGAACCTCGCAGCCTTCACTGCACTGTGAAGTCCGCTGATATCAATGTCCGCCACCCGTGCCAGATCGTTTCCGCATCCGGAAAGCTCCTCTCCGTTCTCGTCCAGGAAACGAATTCCCAGTGCACGCATGGCTCCCATGCCTCCGTCGTTGGTCGCACTGCCGCCGATCGCAATCGTAATATCCCGGCATCCGCGGTCAAGAGCAGTTTTAATCAGTTCACCCGTTCCATAAGTCGTTGTAACCCTTGGATCTCTTTTATCGACAGGCACCATCGGCAGTCCGGATGCCGCCGCCATCTCGATGACAGCCGCACCGTTCCCCGTCTCGCCGTAACGGCTGACCACCTCTTCCATCAGAGGACCGTGTACGTCTACCTCGTAGATCGATCCGTGAAGCACGGATATGACAGCGTCGATCGTACCTTCCCCGCCGTCGGCCACAGGAATCCCCATGGTCTCGCAGTCCGGGAACACATTCTTCGCAGCCGCGTCCAGAAGCGTTATAATCTGTTCAGAAGACAGTGTCCCTTTAAATGAGTCCGATGCAAATAAAAATTTCATTGTCACCTCTCCTGTCATTGTAATTAGTAAAATACTTCAACCTGTCTCCATTATCTGAATACTACGGATAATAAGAAGATCCAAACCATGGATGCGATACCAAGTACGAGTGTACATAACGTCTGTGTCTTATATCCCTGTTCCGGCTCCATCTCACCGAAGTTGGTAACCACCCAGAAGTACGAGTCATTCGCGTGGGAAACCGTCATTGCGCCCGCGCCGATTGCCATTACTGCCAGTGCCGCACGTACCGGTGACGCGAGTCCCAGAACGCCCATGAGCGGTGCAAGGATACCAGCCGTAGTCGTGATGGCCACGGTCGAGGAACCCTGTGCGGATTTTAAGATAGCCGCAAGGATGAATGGGAAGAAGATACCGATGCTTTCCAGAACAGCCGCGTTGGAGGTAATGTAATCAACCATGCTGGTAGAGGAAATCACTTTTCCAAGTACACCGCCGGCCGCTGTTACAAACAGGATCGGTCCTACTGTCTTTAAGGTATCATTGGTTACTCCGTAGAATTTATCCATCTTACCGGCCTGTGCCATCTGAATGACGCCAAATACAGTACCTACAGCCAGAGCGATAATCGGTGTTCCAAGGAAGGTTGAGATATCGAATAAAAATCCGGTCCAGTGAGCCATGGAAGCGATTGAGCCGAGTGCCATAAGAACGATCGGCACAACGATCGGAGCCAGAGCGATAAATCCGCCCGGAAGCTTGCCGTATTCCGCAACCAGCTGCTCGTAGGTCTTCGTTACTTCACTGCTGTCCGCCTCGTCTTTTGCCCGAACCTTCCTGCCGATGTATTTCGCATAGAAATAGCCGGCGATCAGCGGAGCGATCGATACGAGAACGCCCATTCCCATAACAAGGAGAAGGTTGTTTCCGATTCCCAGCGTGTTGGCCGCCGCGATCGGTCCCGGTGTCGGCGGAATAAATACGTGGGAAATGTAGAGACCTGCGGATAAGGAAACCGTCATCGCCACGCTGGAAGTCATGGTTCTCTTCACCAGCGCCTTACGGATCGGGTTCAAAATTACGAATCCGGAATCACAGAATACAGGGATCGACACGACCCAGCCCATCAGAAGCATAGCCAGCTCCGGCCGCTTCTTGCCAACCAGGCGGATTACCATGTCTGCCAGCTTAAATGCTGCTCCGGTCGCTTCCAGGATGCTTCCGATCAAAGCGCCCAGGATAATGACGATACCAATACTGGTAAATGTGCCGGAGAATCCGGCTCCGATAACATTGGCAATGCCCTGTGTCACACTGCCATCCTCCGCCGTCACATTCACGAGCGGAATACCTGCAATCAGTCCCAGGATCAGAGACACCGTCATAATCGAGAGAAACGGATGAATCTTAAACTTGGAGATTGCCACAATCATAACAATGATTGCAATTACAAAAGCGATAATAAGTGGAAAACCAGTCATACCATGCCCTCCTTAATCTTTGTGCACTTTGTCCTCTAAAATGCACGAAACACGTTTTAGTATGTATATACTATACAATACTTAAGAAGGCACAGTCAATGTTCCTCAGAACATAAAATCATCACAATTTTTGTTTTCCAGCACATCCGCTTACCATTCTATCTCAACCTTTACATCCTGGAAAAACAGCATTGCCATATAAAAAACCGGAGCGTTGCTGATCAGCCTCACGTCGTAGCCGGTAAGCTCCGCCAGCTTTTTCAGCTTGTACGTCAGCGTATTTTTGTGAATATACAGCGCGTCCGCGGCGGCCGTCAGCGATCCTTCCGCGGCGAAGTACGCCTCCAGGATATCGATCCATCCGGACAGCTCCTCATACGCGCAGTTCTGAAACAGCTTATGAATGTAGGCGATCTTCATCTGCTTGGAAATATCACCGGCAAACAGCTCCAGTGTCACCTGGTCATACGACCGGATATTGGAGGAGGAGATTCTCGCCGATCTCCACGCGCGGTTTGCCTGGCTGTATGCCGTCGGTATATCCTCAGACTTTCCGTCTATGCCGATGGCCAGTTTGATATGATACCGCTCCAGAACCATACCGGACAGTCTTTCCGCCAGCTCCCGAATCTGAGTGTCCGCGCACTGTTTGACCAGTATGATCTGGCGGCCTGTATTTCTCAGGATCATGTTGGTGGGAATGTACTCCACCACACTGGAGATATCATTCTCAATCTGCTCGATCAGCTTCTGTCCGTCCGCCGTGGATATATATTTCTCCAGCTTTCTGACGCTGACGACCATCACACGCCGCGGCAGGCTGATATCGATTCCCAGGGTATACCCCCGCTCCGCCAGCGCCTGGGATTTTAACAGGCCGTTTCCCAGAATCCAGTCCTCCAGAAAACGGCTGACAACTCTGGTCTTCAGACGTTTCTCATCCTGTTCCGAATTCTCACGAATCAGGATCTCCACCATCTTCTTAACAATTCTTCCGTAATCCTTTACCTGCTCATAGCCGCCGGTAATACCGATGACCCCGACACACTCTCCCATATGAATAATCGGAAGATTTAACCCAACACGGGTGGAGTTGGTCGCACATTCCGGAGTTATGTAAAGCTCAGGAAGCTTCTCCCCGATCACTCTCACAGCGCCGTCGTGCAGATGGCCGATCCGCGACTTATCCGTGCTCGCGATGATTACCCCGTTTTTGTCCATCATATTGATATTCTGATGGACGATGCCGCCGATATCATTTACTATGGCCTGCGCGCTGTGCCTCGTAAGCTCCAGTCCGTGCATGCCGGACAAATTCTCATTTTCCATAAGCCGCCCCGTTCCGTTGTCACGTTCTGAGTCCGTAGATGTCCTCCAGCATTTCCCTTAACAGATCGACCGTCTGCCCCGCATCCCTGCCCGTTTCATCCACGGTAATATCCGCGTATCTCTCATAGTACGGCACACGCTCCTCGTAGAGATCCCGAAGCGTCATCCCATCCTTCAGCACGACGCCGCGGTCCACCAGATTGCCCAGCCTGGCTTCCACCGCCTCATAGCTGAGCTTTAAATAGACCACCGTGCTGATCTCTTTTAAATGTTCCATGGCTTCTTTCCCATAGATCACGCTGCCGCCCGGCGCTATGATGCTTTTATGTACGGAAAGGCCGGCATTTATCCGGTTTTCCACCTCCATGAAGCCGCCAAGCCCCTCTTCGGCTATGATCTCCTTTAACAGGCGGCCTTCCTTTTCCTGTATCACGATGTCCACGTCCACGAAGGAGTAGCCGAGACGTTTGGCAAGAAGAACACCCACCGTGCTCTTTCCCGAAGCCGGCATACCGATCAGCGTGATATTGTCCAGTTTCTGCATTATTTGTGCTTCCTTCCTTTCTTCTTCACCGAATACCCGAAGCTCCCCAGCTTTTTCCCCAGCTCAAAGTACTCGCCATGAGAGTAAGCCACCAGCCCGGTACTGTTTAAGTGGAATTTCCCGTTCTCATCCATGAACTTCTCGTTTACGGAGACGCCCACCACTTCCGCCAGGAACAAATCATGAGTCCCCAGCTTCTTCACTTCCGTCACGCGGCACTCCAGATTCACAGGACTCTCCCCGATCCCCGGCGCCTTCACAAATTTTGAGGGCGACGGTGTCAGCTTCATCTCTTTATATTTATCTGTGTCCCGTCCGGATTTCACACCGCAGTAATCCGCGGCGTACACCAGATCCTTCGTAACCAGATTCACCACAAATTCCTTCGTCTCCGTCAGAATTGCATGGGAATACCGTTCCGGCCGGACGGATATGGACAGCATGGCCGGAGAAGAACAGATCGTTCCCGCCCACGCGACCGTAATAATATTGGGCTTTTCGCCTTCCCGCCCGCAGCTTACCATAACCGCAGGAACCGGATACAGCATATTGCCCGGTTTAAAGTATTGTCTCGCCATCATAATTCCTTTCTGTATTAGGCCTGAACTGCCAGCATGATTCCCGGAATCAGCTGTTTCTTCCTGGATACCACGCCCGGAAGGCTGACCACGTGATCCTTAACGCCTGCGCCCTCTTCCGAATACGTCCGGAATGCACCTGCGATCAGCTGCTCGGCCCCCTGCCCCTCACAGAGAAGCTCCGTGGACTCGGTCAATATATTGGTCAGCATGAAGAACATCATATCCATGCCGTGCTCCTCTCTGGCCTTCGCCATGTACGGCAGCATGCGGTCCTTTAACTCTTCCAGTTCACCCGCGTTTAAGGAGCTGATCTGTCCCACGCCAAAGGAAACCTTTCCGACCGAGAACTTCTTGAAGTCCTGATAAAAGATCTCCACATCGGTCTTTCCCTTCAGATTGCTTCCCGCAGCAAACATGGAAGCAGCGTACGATTCCACTTCCACCCCGGCGATTTCAGCCAGATGGAGCGCCGCCCTCTTATCCACGTCGGTACAGGTCGGTGACCGGAACAGCAGCGTATCGGAAATGATGGCGCTGCACAGCAGACCGGCGATCCACGGTTCGATCTCCACACGGTTTTCCTGATACATCTGATAGACGATGGTCGCGGTACAGCCCACCGGCTGATTGCGGAAAAATACAGGCGCAATGGTTTCCACCGTTCCCAGTCTGTGGTGATCGATGATTTCCAGAATCTCGGCACTCTCCATGCCTTCCACCGCCTGGCTCTTCTCGTTGTGATCCACCAGGATGATGCGTTTGCCCTTGGCACCTAACAGGTTCCGGCGTGAAATCATGCCGCGGTATCTGCCGTTCTTATCGAGAATAGGGAAATCGCGGTGGCGTTTGCTCGCCATCACGTCCTTGATATCATCGATATAATCGTCCATTTCGAACGTAATCAATGCCTCTGTCTTCATAAAATAGCTGATCGGCATGCTCTGATTGACAAGACGGGCAGCCGTAAAGGTATCATACGGTGTCGTCATAACCGTACATCCGTGCTCCTGCGCCAGCTTCTTAATCGTCATGGAGACAGCCGCGCCCTCGCACACGATGATGCAGGCAGCGTCCATCTCGATCGCGCAGAGCTGGGATTCATACCGGTTCCCAAGAATGACCAAATCGCCCCTGGATATATAATACTCCATCATATCCGGATTAGCCGCCGCGATGAGAACCTTGCCCTCGCTGAAATACGATGTCTCATCCCCCACGATCATGGCCCCTTCCAGGGTCTCCACGATATTGGCGTACTGCGTATTGGCCTTGGATAAAATGCTGCTGTCATAGACGTTCATATAGGATTTTGCAATATCACCGACTGTGATAAGCCCCTCCAGCAGCCCTTCCTCCGTGACAGCCGGAATGGTGACGACGTTCGCCTCCTGCATGATATTCCATGCTTTCTTTAAGGAAAGGTTCTTCTTCACGCCCGCCGTCTCCCTGATCTCGATATCACGGACCTGCGTTTTGACGTTCTCGATAATCTCCGGGGCCTCCACATTGAAATGCTTTAAAACAAACTGTGTCTCTTCATTAACTGCCCCGGCCCGTCCCGGCTGGTAGTTCTCCCCCGTAACGCACCGTTTTAAGTTGGCATAACAGATGGCCGAACAGATGGAATCCGTGTCCGGATTCTTGTGGCCGATAACAATGGTTTTTCTGCTTATTTTCTCTCCCATGAAGCCTCCTTCTATTTTTCATAATCTGTTTACATGAAGTTCATATTTTATTCACATGTATTTTTTATACTAAATGCATAGGAAATCATTTATGCGAATTGATTATATCGTCAAATTGCACATAGATTTTTCATAATTGCCCCGGTTGCTCGTCGACCGGGGTCTCCTCATTTTTATGGGGATTTTTTGCGTAACAGGAAAGCGCTCCCGGGAAGGTACTTTTACTGCCCACGTGTTCATTATAGCATAGAATTTCATGAAAATCACAGGAATTCCGCCATCTTCTTCGGATGGATGATGGATTGCAATATAGTATACCATATCCGTAAAAATTGTAAACATCCGGTAACTGTACAAATACAAAAAAGGCCGCTGCAAACGGAGACGGAAGCTCTGGGCTTCCTCATTTGCAGCGGCTTTTCTGACGCGTTAATGGAATGTATTCTATATTACAGATCGTGGTAAACCGGCTCCAGCCTGGAAAAGGTGTTAAACGTCCGATATCCCATGTCCTTCAGCACCTGTTTCACCTCAGCAATGTGGTCACCGAGATGCACCGTCTCATGGGTATCGGAGCCAATTGTCAGAATGGTTCCTCCCAGTTCCCGATAACGTCTCAATATGGCGCGGCTCGGCATCAGATCCTTCAGGCCGTATTTGAAGCTTGACGTATTGACTTCAATGCCCTTTCCGTCTGCAATCACCTGGCGCAGAATCCGGTCCACGATTTCCATGATCCGGTCATCCGGATAGTCTCCGAAGCGGTCGTACCTCTTAATCATGTCTAAATGCCCCAATACGGAATATCCACTGTACTGCCGGACCACATCGTAGATCGCCTCGTAATAGGCCGTCTGATACTCTTCCTGGCTCTTTCCTTCCTGGAATTCATAATTCCAGAACTCCCGGTCTCCCACCTGATGGTTGCTCAGGATGACGAACTCGAAGGGATACCGTTCAAAGTCACGGCGAAACAGAGGAATGGTGTGGCTCTGCACCCCGAATTCGATCCCCGCCTTTATGGCGATCCGGTCCCGGTACCTCTCCTTAAGTCTCTCCACTTCCTCGAAATACGCCTCATAGCCGCAGTTTAAATCCGTCTTCACGCCGTAATCCACGTGTTCTGTAAATGCAATCTCGTCGAGCCCAATGGCCACGGCTTTTTTCACCATGTCCTCCATGGGACATTCCGAATCATCGCTGTAATACGTATGTGTATGGTAATCCGCCAGCATGTCCTTCTCCTTTTATTCAGTACGGCCGCTGAGAGCCGCCTCTTCTGCCAGATCTTCCTCTGTAATCTCACGATCCTTATAGTAGTATTTCCTGTCATTTTCATTGATGGCACGAATCACGCGGCAGGGCCTGCCGACGGCCACCGAATCCGCGGGGATGTCCGCGGTAACGACGCTGCCCGCTCCGATTACACTGTTCTTCCCGATGGTCACGCCCGGACAGATGACAGCTCCGGCTCCGATCCAGCAGTTATCCCCGATCGTCACCGGATCCGCGTACATATAGCGGCGCATCTCCGGATTAACCGGATGGCCCACGGTAGCGATGGTCACCGCCGGCCCAAACAGCACCTGGCTGCCAATCGTGATCTTTCCGTCATCCACAAAGCTGCAGTTAAAGTTTACATAAGTACCATCTCCGATGGTGATATGAGTGCCATAGCAGCAGTAAAACGGCGGCTCAATCCACGCCTTCGTCTCCCTGCCGAAAAGCTCTGTCATAATCCGCGTCCTCTCCTGCGGATCTTCCGGTGACGACGCGTTAAATGCCGCCATCTGCACTTTACACCGTCTCCGCTCCTCAGGCATTCCCTCGCAGTCATCCGTAAACAGTTTTCCGTCTGCAATACGTTCTCTCATCGTCATACAAGCTCCTCCCTGGTCAGGTTTCTGACCCACTTATATTTTTTATAATGGCGGTAGACCGCCGGAAGCTTCACAAATTCATCCAGGTTCAGCAGAAAATAAACCGCCAGCACCGGAAGCTTAAAGACAAAGGCCGCCAACAGGCCGATTGGCACGATAATCATCCACATCGTGACCGTGTCGCACAGGAAGCCGAATTTCGTGTCGCCTCCCGCGCAGAAGATTCCCGCCACCACCGTCATATTGGCCGACTTCGCAATCAGATAATACGCGCACATAAACAGCATTCCATGCAGATACGCCTGTGCCTGTGGGCTTAAATTGGCGGCATACCGCATGATCCAGGGACTGAACGCCAGCAGGATGACGCCGGACACGGCTCCCATTACCAGTGACAGGCGGCAGAGCCGTCCGCCGTACTCCCTGGCCCGGACAAGGTTTCCGCTTCCCAGCTCATTTCCCACGATGATTCCGCTTCCGGAGCCGATGCCGATGCAAAGGCAGGAGATCAGGTTCTTCACGATTCCGGCGATGGAGTTGGCCGCCACGGCATCACTCCCCAGATGGCCCATAATCACGGTAAACATGGTAAAGCCGCAGCCCCACACCAGTTCATTGGCCATAACAGGGGAGGTGTATTTGACAAAATCTTTCCGCAGCACGGCGTGAGACTCTTTCAGAAGGCTCCAGTGAATCCGTACCACATCTTTCTTACAGTTTTCCCACATCGCCAGACCTAACTCTGCCGCCCTGGCAATCACAGTCGCAATGGCCGCGCCGCTGATTCCAAGCTTCGGAAACCCAAACAGTCCAAATATCAAAATACCATTCAGCAGAATATTTAAAACCATGGAGACCGAGCCAAACACCGTGCTCTTAAGCGTCCTGCCGCTGTTTCTCATGATACAGAGATAGATCTGGGAGATTCCCGCCAGCAGGTAAGACCAGCTGACGATCCTTAAGTATACGGCGCCCAGCGCGATCAGCGTCACATCGTTCGTAAAGATGCGCATCAGCGCCTGCGGGCAGAGGGCCGCCGCCGCGAAAAACAGGAACGAAATCACGAAGGAGTACTTGAGGACGATCGCCAGAATCTTTTCAACAGACAGCCGGTCATTCTTTCCCCAGTACTGCGCAGCCAGAATCGTCGTCCCGATGGTCAGGGCCGCCCAGAACAGGCTCAGGACAAACTGCACCTGCGCCGCCAGCGATACCGCCGATAAAGAATCCTGGTTCACCATACCGAGCATCATGGCGTCCGAAGCGCTGACCAGCGCCGACATCAGATTCTGAAACGCAATCGGCAGAACCAGAACGAATAAATTTTTGTAAAAGTGTTTGTCATTCTCTCTCATCAGAACTCCCTGTAAGCCGCCATCCACCGTGTGTGCCCGAGGCTGTGGTCTGGCTTTGATTTATATTTTATAATTATATTACTTGATATACGGGTTCAATATCGGTATAATCGTTATATATTATAACAATCGTATTTTATGGTGAGAACAATGCTGAATAATGATGGAAAGATAAATGTTGATGTTATGCAGGACGCCTCTGAGATCGTCCGCTACGACGAAACAGGCATACCGCTCTACATACAGACAGGAGAATTGTCCCGGTATCCGGACAGGAAGGCGCTGTGCCACTGGCACGATGACCTGGAATTTATCAAGATTATCGATGGTGAGATGAACTATTATATCAATGGAAAGAATCTGGTATTGAAAGAACATGACGGGATCATGGTCAACACGAGGCAGATGCATTACGGCTCCTCCATCGACCAGAAGGACTGTTCCTTTCTCTGCATTCTCGTCCATCCCGCGCTGTTCTCGTCAAACAAGCTGATCTTCCGCAAATACCTGCTGCCGATTCTGGAGGACCGGGAAACAGAATATGTATATCTGGATTCCGGCTGCCCCGGCCATGCGTTTATTCTGGACAGTCTAACGGACATGACGGAACTAAAACGGCAGGGGGAGTATGGGTACGAGCTGGAGATTATCGGACTGTTTTATAGGGTATGGAAGAATCTTGCCCGGCAGTTTCAGGCCGGTAATCCTGCCGCACCGGGCAGTGAAGATATGGATACGAAGGTTCAGAAAGATATGGTTTCTTTTATTTACCAGCATTATACGGAGCGGCTGACGCTGTCGTCCATAGCGGCTTCCGGCGGAGTGTGCCGCAGCAAATGCTGTCAGATATTCAAAAAATACTTATGCCAGTCGCCGATCGATTTTCTGAATTCCTACCGGCTGGAGGTAAGTTCTCATCTCCTTAAGAAGACGGATAAGAGTATTACACAGATTGCAACAGAGTGCGGATTTAACCACTTAAGCTACTATTCTGAGCTGTTTACACGCCATTACGGATGTACGCCCAGACAGTTTCGCGGGCAGTTTCGCGGGCAGCTTCCTGGCCGGCTTCCTGCAGACAGCTGACAAACCGGCTTGGGGGAAGGTAATATCTGCCGGGTTGTCAGCACAGTTCTATGCAGTTATTGTCACACGTGTTTAATAGGCGCTCCACCCCCCGTCAATCGTCAGCGTCTCACCGTTGATGAAGGAAGCGGCGTCTGACGCGAGGAATACTGCCGCAGTGGCAACCTCGTCCGCAGATCCGTTGCGGTGGCGTCCGGAATTACCGGTTACGGCCTTTGTCAAGCCGAGCTTGCTGGGCTCTCTCATACCGCTTCCGATGTTGCTCTCAATGGCACCCGGACACAGCGCGTTGCATCGGATTCCTGCGTCGGAATACATGAAGGCCACGTTCTTCGTCAGACCTACGACGGCAAACTTGGAAGTGGTGTACGCCAGACCGCCGCGGCCGGCGCAGAGACCGCTTAAGGAAGCCGTATTGATGATCGTTCCCTCACGTTTCTCCTTAAGGAAATACTGGACCGCCTTCCTGCATGCATACATGACGCTGTTTAAGTTGATATTCATAATCCTTTCCCATACATCGTCCGGCATTTCCGCAATGGGAAGAAGGTTATCCAAAATTCCGGCGTTGTTGATGACCACGTCCACTTTTCCAAAGGCTTCGACGGTATAATCAATCATCGCCTCCACTTCCTCTTTGCTGGATACGTTCACCTTAAGAATCTTAAGCTTATCGCCGTACTCCGGTTCCAGCTCTTCTAAAAGCGCCTTCAGGCTCGCTTCATTGATGTCCGCAGCCACTACGGAAGCGCCCTCCGCCAGGTAACGTTCCACCATAGATTTTCCAATTCCGGAACCTCCGCCAGTGATTACAGCTGCTTTCCCCTTTAATGCCCCGATCATACATCTCGTCATACTGAACTACCTCCTCTAAACTGATCTGACCCTGTCAGAATTTTGACTCAGTATAAAATAATTTTAGAAGAGTGTCAATATGGCCTGATTTTTCGTCTATTTTTTGACAAATCCATTTAAAAGGCGGAGCAGTCGATGACTTTTCCATGTTTTCGGCAGAGGACCATAATCCGCATAATAAGAGAAAACTGCATTCTTCCGCCGTAGCAGTCCGTAGATTCATTTTCCTTCAGAAGCCGGTCCCACAGCCGTTCCACACGGCATTTATACTCCTGATCCAGGCGGTAAACAGATGGATTCTCTTCAAATACCGGCACTGGACGGTGGTAGGGCGGGATGGCAAACAGAAACAGCATGGCACCCATGTTCATCACACACTCTTCCCCCTCCAGCACACATCCCTCATCTGCCTGGGCCTTCCAGACGTGATATGGATAGAGAATAAACACCATCCCCGGCTCCAGCGGATAAACCCGGTTGTTCAAAACCATGCGCCCTTTTCCTCTCCGTATGGAAAGTACGGTCACGTCCTCCCTGTTCTCGAAGGCCCCCTCCCCGTTTAAACGAAAGGCGCGCGCCTTCAGTCTCTCCGGCAGCAATTCCGGCGAAAAATACTGTTTTCCCCGAAATCCGGAGTCTTCTCTCGTCTCCAGTGAGCATTCCATGTTATTTCCCTCCCGTTGCATTATCTGCGGTTAAACCCGTCATGTATGGAAAAGCGCCGGTACTCTCCGGGCGTCATGCCATGGCGCTCCGAAAAGATCCGGATGAACGTATGGGAACTGTTATAGCCGCACGCAAACGCGATATCCACCACCGGCATCCGGCTGTTTTCCAACAGCGATTCCGAATACGTCATTCGTAGCTCTGTCAGAATACCGCTGTGATCCAGACCAAAGTTCTCCTTTAACAGGGGATTTACAGAGCTTTTCTCCAGATACAGGGCCTTTGCCGTGTCCTGTGTGGTCAGTGGTTCACGGTAATGGCCAAACAGATAATTCAGGATCAGCAGCGCGCGCGTATCGATATGGGCCGCCTCTTTCCCTGCCTCCGGCAGGACGGCCTTCTGGTACTCCTGGGGCGTCATCCCCATCACCTGCTTAAAGGACCGGTAAAAGGAGGTCTCCGAATGGTATCCGACGTAACGTGCGATGTACTGCATCGTCAGTCCGCCGAAATGCATCATATCGCAGGCCCGGTCCACCCTTGCCCGGTTTAGGAGGCCTGCGAAGTTCTGACCTGCCACAAGGCTTAGCTGACAGCTGACCTGCCGCACCGTTACTCCATAGACGGCTGCCAGCTTTTCCCTCGTCAGATTCTCGTTGCTGTAGGTGAAAATATGCTGGAGCAGCTTCCAGGCCAGACTTCGCTCAAACGGCTTCCCCTGTCCCTCCTGCTGCTCAGACTCCCTCGCTGAATAGCGGAGAAACAGCGTGACGATCTCCAGAAACAGGGAGTATCCCTGCACAATATCCGCGGCCCCACTCCCGGAGCCTTCTTCCATCAGCTCTTCCATCAGCGACCTGACATCGTCTGCATCTTCCCCATACAGTCTCACCACCGGAGAGTTTTCCGTCAGGACAGTCATCGTGATCTTCAAGCTGTTCCGATAGGTGACGTAGGAAGCCGAAGCATAGTCAAACGGACAGCAGAGCAGCTCCAGCGTCTTCCCCCACTCCGGTTCAAACTGGTAGATATGGTATGTGTGAAGCCAGCCGAAGCTCCCTTTTCCAAGCTCCAGCTTCACACCATTTACGTGGAGGGTTCCGCTGCCGGAGGCCACATAAAAGAGCAGCGCCCCGCACGCAAAAACGGCCGGGGTCTTCTCTGTGACCACTCGTTTTTCAGGTTTAAATCCATAATCCATACCGGGCCTCCTCTTTTCCACTTTATCGTCATTCCAGACTGGAGTTTTCCACTTTGTAAGTGTTTTTCCACTTTTTATACATATCATTTTACTTAAAAAGATCTTCTATGTCCATACTTATGTAATTTTTTCCGGCTTTTCCTTTCTGTCCGTTAACAATAAAACAAGATCGTCCATTAATTATCTAAAAGATTTTATGGTGTTGACTTTTAGATTGCAGGATGCTATCCTAATATTAGAGTGCATTATGCAATCAAAAGAGGAGGAGCAACATGCTGCAGCAGGTATCTGATTTCGAATTGGAACTGATGAAAATTATTTGGGAGAATGGAGGAACCGCCCTCTACGCGGAAATTGTCGAAAAGCTGGACAGCAAAGGAATGTCAACCACCAAGAACACCATCATCTCCCTGCTTCTGCGTCTGATTGAAAAGGGCTTTTTAAAAACGAATAAGATCGGACGCCGGAACAGATACACCGCCCTCGTTTCCGAGGCGGAGTACCAGGCATCCCAGACAGAAACATTTCTCGATAAGATTTATGAGGGAGACGCAAAAGGGCTGATCTCCACGCTGATCCAGAAGGAACTGATTTCCGCCGATGACTATGAGGAATTAAAAAATCACTGGAAAGGCGGTGATAATAAGGAATGAACGAGCTGCTAAAAACAATCCTTTCCCTGTCTCTCTCCGGGTCATTTTTGATTCTTATTTTACTGCTTTGCAGGCCCATTGTCCGAGACAGGTTAAGCAAACAATGGCAGTATTATATCTGGCTGGTCGTCATTTCCCGTCTGCTGCTTCCCTTTACTCCGGAAGCCAGCCTTGTGGGAAATCTGTTTCAGCATGTCGGTGCTGCGGCGGTTTTGACGGATGCGGACTCGTATGCGGAACCGAATTATATGGGATTGGACGAAGCTGAGTCTGACGATCATGACCGCCCCGCCGCGGAACAGCCTGGTGCAGGCGGTGGGAATTATGCGGGGCTAAAACAGGAGACACGGCCGGGCATATTCCACATGGCGGCCCAAAATGCAGCAGCCCTGTGTTTATCAATCTGGCTGATTGTTGCTGTCGGACTATTGATCCGGAAAGTAACCATCTATCAGAGTTTTGTAAAGTATATCAAGGCCGGACGGGTTGAGATTTCCGATATGGCGCTCTGGGAGCAGATAGGAAGTCTGATCGAGCAAACAGGCGTAAGAGGTGCTGTCGGGCTATACACAAACAGCCTGATCTCGTCCCCGCTCTTAATCGGTTTCTTCCGGCCATGTATCATGCTGCCGTCTGCAGAACTTCCAGATTCCGATTTTCAGTATACCATCCTTCATGAATTGACCCATTACAAGCGGAGGGATATGTTCTACAAATGGCTGGTGCAGATTTCAATCTGCCTCCACTGGTTTAATCCTCTGGTCTATCTGATGGGCCGGGAGATTAACCGCGCCTGTGAATTTTCCTGTGATGAAGCAGTCATAAAATCACTGGATAAGGACGGACGGCGGGCTTATGGGGATACCCTGCTAAACGCTGTAAATCTGGGCGGTACCTACAAGGATTCTCTGGCTTCTGTGACACTCAACAGGAGTGCCGAACTATTAAAAGAAAGGCTTGACGCAATTATGCATTATAGAAAAAAATCAAAAGCCACGGCTGTGATCACCGGCATACTGACGCTGGCATTACTCTATGGCGCATCTTTTACAGGAGCGTATGCCGCCGATCTCCATGGCGCTTCGCCTGCGCAGCTCAACACGCAGGGCACTGCGGCCCCCGATGTACCGATCACTGATTCGGCAGAAGATGTGAGCCGCCTGACAAAGGAGCTCGTTTCCGACGACATTTTAAGCATGATAACCACCTGTAATCCCGGAATCTGGTATGTAATAGAAGGAACAGAGTATCAGTATATTTATTACAGCGGTTTACCGCATAATTACGCCTATCAGCCCCAGTCAGACGCAAATGGCCTAAGCGTCAGTGTGTTTGATATGGGTAAGAGAAACGTAGATTATGTGCTTATTGCAGTTCCGCGCAACGTAAAATTAACCATTTTCTATAACTCCAGGGAGGTCAGCTATACGGAAAAGACAAAGCAGTTTGTTGACGGTTCTGACTCAGCTATTACCGGCGGCCCCTATCTTACCGTAGATTCATGCAGTATTCAGTATGAGGATGCTCCTTACAGATGGCCGTTTGTCAGGCTGATCGTAACAAACAATTCCGACCGCACCATCAGCCGCTGTGACGTTGGTCTCCTGGCTTATGATAAGGACGGCCAGCCATTAGAGCTTTACTGGGATGCCCGAAATGTGGCGAAAAACGGCGAGGTTGGCAGTATTGGTTTTAGTACAGACGGTACGGATTACGGAATCGTTACAGGTATCGAGCCAAATTCCCCCAAATCTTATCAATGGCTGACTTCGGGATGCTACGAAAGCATTGCCCCCGGTAAATCGAGTGAAACGGATGGACTGCACTTATTTGACGGCTGGTGGGATCAGCCCGGCCATATACACAAAGTTAGTTATCTCCTTGCCTGTGTGAAACAGATTACCTTTGAGGATGGAACCGTATGGAATAATCCGGAGTATGAAAACTGGTATACCACTTATCAGGGAGTGCCGGTTGACCTGGATGTTGCGAAATCCTATTATGACTGAAGAAGTTTTTGGGATGGAGTTTTTGGAATGGAGTTATGGGGATCTAACCGAATGAAACCCAAAGAATTGCTGCTATCCTGAGGAAGTACAGTAAAAAACAGCGCCCGAAGTTACTTGCTTCGGGCGCTGTTAAATATTCATTATAGTTTCTTATGCCTTCCACAATCCATGAAGATTGCAGTATGCATATACTTCTAAGACCTCGTCGTCCTCACTGATCATAAACTCTGCCTGAGGCTCCTGGCCCGGTTTCAGTTCTTTTCTCTGGTTGCCCTGCTTCGTCGCCAGCGCGATCCATTCGATATAGTGCTCTTCAAGCATCGGGTGCTTGGCAGAACCTACCGTTACGGTCACCTTCTGACCGTCTGTATGTATCACGGGGACATGCTTCTCAACCGCAGCATCCGTGGTATTAGGAACCAGCTCCTTCATGACATCTCCGCAACAGACTACGGGAACGCCGCTGCTCTTTACATATGCGATAATATTGCCGCAGTGGTTACAAACATAAAATTTCATAAAAATACCCCTTTCTTTATGTACTATCTATAGTTTGAGTTTACCACGTTTATTCCTGATTTTAAAGTCCAAACGGCCATATTAACGAAAAATTAGCAAATTATTACATATATTCCGCACATCCCCTGATCTCGTCCAGTGAATCTATCTTCATTTTATCCATCAGTTCATACAGTTCCTCAATCAGACGCTCCATAAAGTCGGGACGCATTAAATTAGCTGAACCGATTTGTACCGCATGAGCCCCTGCCATAATGTATTCCAGAACATCCCGGGCGCAGGTAATCCCGCCTCCGCCTATTACTGGTATTTTGGCCGCCTTGCTGCTGTTATGTGCGCACATCATCGCGTATGGTTTTATCCCCGGGCCAGAGTATCCGCCTCCTCCTCCGCTGCCGCTTCGGAATTTTCTGGTTTCAATATCTACAGCATACCCGCCGATGGCATTAAAACTGACAAAGGCATCTCCGCCATGATCCTGTACCGCAGAAACAATCTGCTGCACCGGATATTCCGCGGTCGGAGCCTTAAACCAAAGGATCTTGTCCCCAGCCACGGCTTTTACCTTCTGAATCATCTCCTTCAGTTGTTCCATGTCTTTCCAATAAGAAGGCACCGCAAAGTTTCCATAAGGGCAGTTTAAATTAATCTCCATACCAGCCAGTTCTTTCACTTCGGAGAGAATAGACACAAACTCTGTCAGTTCATTTAAGTCATACGCTTTTATATCAATGAAGACCGGTGTGGTTTCGTATGGCAGTCTGGGCAGAATTTCGTGAATAAATGTTTTGTAAGAAATATTGTTAGCTCCAAAGGAACTGATAAAGCCATAGTCAGACTGGTAAAACCGTCTGGCTGTGCTCGGCTGCCCTTCCGTAATCGCCATTGAATTTGGAACAATTGCTCCCAGACAATTGAGATTCATCGCTTTTTCATATTCGATTGCATAGCCAAAGGTACCGGCCGCAGGCATAATTGGATTTTTTAGTACAAGATCACCGTAAGGTGTCGGAAGTGTCACGTTTAAATTCATTTAAATTAATCCTCCTGTCACATTATTCGTAAAGTGCATTACAGGTATGTCTCAAAACACCGTCCGTCAGCCTTAAAATCAATCACTGTAAGCGGCATAAACGGTCCTTTGCAGCATACGTTAATTCCAAACTTCGTATCACCGCTGTGCAGATAGCAGCCCTTGCAGCCGTCAATTCCGCAAGCCTTTTTATTACTGACCAAAAGTACTGTATTATTTTTTCTGTCTTTCGATACGGTTTCTGCAAAAGACTCTGCCGTCCCGGGATTAAACGCCGCGATTACCGGTCCCCGCCCCGCTGCCGTCTCAAGCAATTTTACCGCGTCACTGAGTTTGCTGCAAAATTCTACAGAATTAAATATCTCCGCAGAAATCATATTATCAGCCGGAACCGTATTCTCTGTCCCTATAATAATCAGCTTTTGGTAAGCTTTTTCACAGATAAACGGATAAACAGCGAAATACACAGCCGGTTCCGTAACCAGAATCGGAAGCTCTGTTCCATTTAAAGGAGAAGTACCTCTTGGCCCCCAATATTCAACCGTATCTCCTTCTCTGCCGGAATACAGATCCTGATCTTCCCTTGCCAGGACAAGAAGTCCTTTCTCTGTCTTTCCGTGAATGAAATAAGGATATGGCCATCCGATCTCCCTGTTTTTCGTCCGCATCATGAGATACTGTCCAGCTGCAAAGCTTTCAGTTCCTGCGACCTCAAATTCCCTATATTTTCTGTCTCCAAAAAAGTTCAAGTCAGCACAACACAGAATCCTGCTTTCTGTCACAAAATCCTTCATTTTCTACCTCCGTTCTGTCTCCATTTCATTCTTTATCATACTGGCCAGCTTCAAATAATTGTCCCAGACCGGATACCGGATATCCGTTTTCTCCATTGTAAAAGGACGATCGTCCACGGAACAGCGATCCCAAATCGGCCCTGCCTGTAATCCCTCCACATGTTTTAGTCCTTCAATAGACAGGAGATCCTGGCTTTCTGTCACCCTCTCATTCAGGATATCCATTAACTTGTGAAATCCGATAAAAAAGCCATGACTCTTCCAGCCCGGTATCTCCGGTTCCTCAAAACAAGGCGAATTATATTTGGACTGACGGTAGTAGCGCTTTAATTCCGGATATTTAATATCCTCCTGAGAATCAGCAAATATTTCGTCATACATACAGGAAATAATCCTTCCGTTCTCTGTAATAACCTGAAGCCAGCCGGTAATACCGTACCCAAAATTCTCGGCTGCACTGTAGTATTTTTTAGAAGTAGGTTTTTTTATCTCCAGTGCAAGCTCTTTCGCAAGCGGAAGAAGCCCTCTCATGCTGTTAGATGCTCCCGTAAGCAGGTCAAACCCGCCTTCCAGTGACTGTCTGTCCAGAATCTGTTTTTCTACATAAATCATCCCGTCTGTCAGTACAACCCCAGCTTCTGCCTGCCTTTCGACAGAAGCCTGCCAGATTCCATAGTCAGAGCGGCGTTTGCTTACATTTTCGAAATAACGGTTGTAATAACCCTCCATTGTCGTCTCATTAAATTCGGTGAATTTAATCTGCTGATTGTCATCGGTTACCACAGTCAGTTCACCTAAATGTCCTTCTGACCATTCACTTCCTCCGAACCGTCTCTGCGTATGGTAATAGTTCCCCTTAACAATTCCCAGAGGCGGCTGTACTGTATATTTCAGCCATTCAACCTCTTTCCTTTCATTCCATGGTGCTATTGGATAATTCCCCATATCAACCCATTCCTTTCTGTACCTTTTCAGGCTTAAAATAGTTCTTCAATTGATCAGAAACTTTAATCGTACCATCTTTTTTGATAAAAATGTATCCCGCATCGGCCTCACTCGTTCTGCATATTTTTTCTGCCATTTCTTCTCCCGCCACAAAACATGCGGTGGAAAGCAGATCTGTATAAAATGCGCTTTTTGATACAATCGTAACGCTGTCCAGAGAGTTGTCCGCCGGATAACCGGTACGGGGATCAATTAAATGGTGAAATATTTTGCCATTATCAGAAAAATACCTATCATATCCCCCGGAAGTTGCTGTACCGCAGTTTTGTAGTTCCATTGTACCAACACTCTCTGGATCTTTCTTCCAGGGCGCCTGTATTCCGACCTTCCAGGGAAAGTTAGTTCCGTCTGGCGCCGCCTTTGCCCCGATCAGATAGAGATTTCCTCCAAAATTAATACTGGCAGACCGTACACCGGACTTTGATAAATATTCAGCGACACGTCCTGCCGCATATCCCTTGCCCGCGCCGCCCGCATCCAGGACCATCCCGTCCTTTAAAAATGTAACAGCACATTTTCCCGTGTCGCATTGGACATATTCTACTCCGGTCTGCCTCCTCGCTTGACCGATCTCCTGCGCAGAAGGAGCTTTCGGCCGATGTGCAGTAATATTCCACAACCGGACTACCGGACCGATCGTGGGATCAAAACAGCCCTCGCTCACCTTAGAAAACTTCAGAAGTTCTGAGATAAAAAGGCACAGTTCCTCTGACACTTCATAGGGCACACTAAGTTCATGTCTCTGGTTCAGCATTCCCAATTCCGATTCCGGATCATAGAAGTCCAACATTCTTCGTATCTTAAACGCAAGATCCTTAGCTCCGTTTAATATGGTGTCTGAATCCCCGTCTGAATCGTAAATTGTAATGGAACAGATCGTGTTGTATAAAAAGAAGGTACGGCTTACCGGTTCTCGTCTCATACGCCTTCTCCGATCCCTTTATCCACAAGGACCTCATCTTTTAGAAGCTCATTCCACAATTCACCAGCTACTTTTAAATAATTTCCCCAGGCCTTGTCTAAAAACTCTCCCTGTGAGAACCGAAGTCCTGACAAATCCATTAAGTTCTGGCATTTCAGAACATGTTCTCCCCACATGTCAAACAACGCATTAAAACCGCACGGATAATCGGATACATAATCCAGGGAGTAATACTTGGATTGTCTGTAGTAAGGTTTCAATTCCGGATTTTCAATTTCTTCCGGATTGTCTGCAAAGATTTCATCGTAAAAACAGGACACTATCTTTCCCTTTTCCGTTACTACCTGAAGCCGCCCGGTAATTCCCGGTTCCACGGCCTTTGCAAGACCGTAATAAGACTGCGGGGATGGCGTATGAAGTCTTACACTGATTTTTTCTGCCAAAACCAACATGGATTCCCGGATGCTATTGGATGCGCCGGTCAGCAAATCAAACGCTCCATCCAGCCGGTTTTCTCGCATCATCTGTTCTTCCACGTACGTCATACCATTTACCAGCACAACGTGTGTAGAAGCGGTTCTCTCCCTCGATGCCTGCAAAAAGGCGTAATCGGAATAGCGCTTACTGGCATTTTGATACTTTCGTATGTAATAGGTAGGTGCATTAAACTCATTAAATTCCACCATCTGTAGTTTTCCACCTTCGCTGACCACTTCCAACACTCCGTAGAAATCCCTGGAATCCCCTGGATGAGGGGTAAACCACCCATCTTCCCGATAATACGCTCCTTTCACCAGCCCCATCTTCGGCTGGATACTCCAACTTAGTGAATTCAAAATTGAAACCGTCTTTTCTCTCATACTCCTCGCCCTTTGTTTAGTAAATCCACACCTCGCGATGTGAACTCCTTTGCAGAACCGTACGTGCGGCTTTCCCGCATACGGCTCTTCATAATAACTTTCACAGT